>Ga0214180_1000797_pt1 | contig 10489 bp, 10 predicted proteins | sample TroBogEpilimnion_22_FD_153018 | JGI IMG/M metagenome (GOLD analysis project Ga0214180, IMG submission 153018) | Freshwater microbial communities from Trout Bog Lake, WI - 16OCT2007 epilimnion | ecosystem: Environmental > Aquatic > Freshwater > Lake > Epilimnion/Euphotic zone | place: Trout Bog... | reverse complement strand
GCTCGCCACCCACGACTGGCAGCGGGAAAGTCGTGGGTGGCGGGCCTTCGCCCGCCATGACGATGTTAAACACCGGTGCGCACAGCATCGCGCTGTCGTCCCACAAGCTCGGCGGCCCGACCGGGGTGGGCGCGCTGCTGCTGGCGCCCGAGGTTACCGGCATCGCCCCGCTGATCCGCGGTGGCGGCCAGGAACGCGGCCGCCGTGGCGGCACCCCGCCGCTCACCGCCATCGCCGGTTTCGCCGCCGCCGCGCTGGCGTGCGGGGATTCCGCTCCACTGGCGGCGCTGCGCGACGCGGCGGAACGCGCGGCCGTCGCGTGCGGTGCGCGGGTTATCGGGGCGGATGCGCCGCGCTTGCCGAACACGACCTGCCTCGCGCTGCCGGGCGCGCGGGCCGATACGCAGGTGATCGCGCTGGACCTCGACGGTATCGCCGTCAGCGCCGGGGCCGCTTGCAGCTCCGGCAAGGTCGCGGCCAGCCATGTGCTCCAGGCGATGGGTCTCGGCGCGTTGGCCGGGCAGGCGATCCGGGTGTCGCTGCCGTGGAACGCGACCCAGGCCGACGTGGACGCCTTCGCGGCCAGCTATGCGCGCATGGCCGACCGGCTGCGCTCGCCCCTGGTTTCGCGCGCGGCGTGACACCAAACTGAACGCCATGACGCAAGCGCCCTCCCGCCCGAACCGCCCGGTTTACCTGGACAATCAGGCCACCACCCGCTGCGACCCGCGCGTGCTGGCGAAAATGCTGCCGTACTTCTCGGAAGAATACGGCAACCCCGCCAGCGCCGAACACGTCATGGGCCACACCGCCGAAGCCGCCGTCGAAACCGCCCGCGCCCACATCGCATCTCTGCTCGGCACCGACACCCGCGAGATCGTGCTGACCTCCGGTGCCACCGAAAGCAATAACATCGCCATCAAAGGCGCCGCCCGCCACGCCAAGGCGATGGGCAGCGACCGCCGCCGTATCGTCACCGTCGCCACTGAACATAAGTGCGTGCTGGAGTCGGTGGCCGACCTCGCCGACGAAGGGTTCGAACCGGTCGTCCTGCCCGTCGGCGCCGACGGGCTGCTGAACCCGGACGCGCTGCGCGAGGCCCTGACCGTCCCGACGCTGCTAGTCAGCATCATGGCCGTGAACAACGAAATCGGCGTCATCCAGGACATTGCCGGCCTCGCGGCCATCGCCAAGGAGGCCGGGGCGCTCTTCCACACCGATCTGGCGCAGGCGACCGGCAAAATCCCGCTGGACCTGACCGGTTGGAAAGTCGATCTCGCCTCGGTCAGCGGCCACAAGCTGTACGGACCCAAGGGCGTCGGTGCGCTGTTCGTCCGCCGCCGGCCCCGCGTTCGCATCGCGCCGCTGTTCTCCGGCGGCGGTCAGGAACGCGGCCTACGCTCCGGCACCCTGGCGACTCCGTTGATCGTCGGTCTGGGGGAGGCCTGCCGCTTGGCCGCCGAGGAAATGGCCGACGAAGCCGCCCGCATCGCCGCCTTGCGCGCCGACCTGCTGCAACGCCTGCGCACTGCCATCCCTGGAATCGCCGTCAACGCCAGCATGGACGCCCGCATCCCCGGCAACCTGAATCTGACGTTTCCGCACGCCACGGCCGCCGACATGATGGCCCGCGCCCCGGACCTCTGCGTGTCCACCGGGTCGGCCTGTTCCTCGGCCGAGGTCGAACCGTCTTATGTACTGCGTGCCCTCGGCCTGAGCGACGATGCCGCATCCCGCACCTTGCGCCTGGGGATCGGACGCTTTACCTCCCCCGCCGATATCGAATACGCGGCCGCCGCCTTGGCAGCCGCCCATGCCGGCATTCCGGCCGAGGCCTGACCCACTATGCCCAAGATGACCTTCATTCAGCGCGACGGCAGCCACCGTGAGGTCGACGCCCCCAACGGCCTGTCGGTGCTGGAGATCGCGCACAAGCACGACATCGACATCGAAGGCGCCTGCGAAGGTTCCCTGGCCTGCTCGACCTGCCATGTCGTGGTGGACTCCGGCTGGTATGCGAAACTGTCCAAGGCGACCGAGGATGAGGAAGACATGCTCGACCTCGCTTTCGGGCTCACCGAAACCTCCCGCCTCGGCTGCCAGATCGTGATGAGCGACAAGCTCGACGGGCTGGTGGTGAAGCTGCCGGCGGGCACCCGCAACATGATGGGCTAGGCCATGCGCATCGTCGTCGCGATGTCCGGCGGCGTGGACAGTTCGGCCGTCGCCGGCCTGCTGCATGAGGCCGGGCACGAGGTGATCGGCGTCACCCTGCAGTTGTACGACCATGGCGCGGCGACCGGGCGCAAGGGCGCGTGCTGCGCCGGGCAGGATATCCACGACGCCAAGCGCGTCGCGGACCGGATCGGCATTCCGCACTACACGATCGACGCCGAGGAACGCTTCGCCAAGGCCGTCATCGCCGATTTCGCCGACAGCTACGCCGCCGGGGAAACGCCGGTGCCCTGCGTCCGCTGCAATCAGACGGTGAAATTCGCCGATCTGACCGCGATGGCACGCGAACTCGGGGCGGAGCGGCTGGCGACGGGGCACTACGTGCGCCGCGTGGACACGGCAAACGGCGCGGAACTGCACCGCGCCGCCGATCCAGATCGCGACCAGAGCTGGTTCCTGTTCGCGACCACCCAGGCGCAGTTGGATTTCTGCGAGTTTCCCCTCGGCGGTATGCCCGACAAACGCGCCGTGCGCGACCTCGCGTCTCGCTTCGGGCTGGCAACTGCCGAAAAACCGGACAGCCAGGATATCTGCTTTGTCCCCTCCGGTTCTTATGCCGATATCGTCGGAAAACTGCGCCCCGATGCGATGGCGAGCGGCGACATCGTGACCGCGGATGGATCGGTCGTCGGCCATCACGACGGCATCGCCCGCTTCACCGTCGGCCAGGGCAAGCGTCTGGGCAATGCCGCCATGCGCGACGGCGAACGCCAGATGGTCGTCGCGACCGAACCCGCCACACGCCGCATCGTTATCGGCCCCCGCACCACCGGCACCGACACGCTGGCGCTGCGGGAGGTCAACTGGCTGATCCCAACGCCCGGCACGCCGCTGCGGTGTTCGGTCAAGCTGCGCGCCCGCGACTCGCTCCGCCCGGCCTGGGTGAACGCGACGCCTGACGGCGTGATCGTGCGCCTGGATGAGGCTACCCTACCGGCGCCGGGGCAGGCCTGCGTTTTCTACGCGGGCGATCGGGTGCTCGGCGGTGGAATCATTCGTCGTCCCGGTTGACGGGCGGCGGCGGGACAGGTATTTGCCCGCCTCCCGGACGGGATGGCGGCGTAGCTCAGCGGTAGAGCAGGGGAATCATAATCCCTTGGTCGGTGGTTCAAATCCGCCCGCCGCTACCATCCTCCGGAGCCGAGCTTCCCGGACGCCCAAATCCCAGACAGAAGTTGCCGCGATGTTCGGTGTCCAAGCGTGCGGCACATTGCGGCATCGACAAAATTCGACACCGCTACGCTCGCGCACGCGCTAATTTGCGTTCTGCAACCGGGCCTTCCATAAAAATGTGATCTGCTTCTCATGACATGGGACCAAGCGGCTGCTATGATTCGTCATCCTGACCCCAAAGGGTAATTTTGTGCGACTTTTAGTTCCATCTCTCACGGCCTTGCTTTTGACCGCGGTCGCGCCCCCTATCCTGGCGCAGCCCAGCCCTTCGGCCGTGCAAATCATCGATTCGCTGAAACCATCGGGTAATTTGCTGCTGGGAGGCACCCGCGGCGTGCGCGTCGATGGCCCATCCGCCGCACCGTCAGCGCCGAACCGGCCAGCACCGCACGACTCCGGCGAACCCTCGGCCAGCCTGACGGTCAACTTCGCCAGCGGTTCCGCCGATCTGACGCTTCAGGCCATTCAGGCGCTGAACGAGCTCGGCCGCGCCCTCAGCAGCAAGGAACTGGCGGAATTCAAGTTCCGGATCGAAGGGCACACCGACACCGCCGGCACGCCGGACGCCAACCGATTGCTGTCGGAGCAACGGGCGCAAGCCGTCGTCGTTTACATCACCAGCCATTTCGGTGTGGAGCCCACGCGGCTGGTCGCGGTCGGCAAGGGCGAAGAAGGCTTGGCCGTCTCAACCCCGCCGCAGACACCCGAACCCCGGAACCGCCGGGTCGTCGTCGTCAATCTCGGACGCTGACCGCCCGAGGTAAAAGGCCGCTCCGGTCAGGAGCGGCCCGTTGCCGAAAACTCAGCTCGTGTGCCAGCCGAATTGCTGCGGCTTGCGGCCGGCTTGATGGTGCAGCAGCACGTTGACCAGACCCGGCCCGGGATGGGCCATCAGCTCATCCAACGCCTTCCGCAGATCCTTGGGATCGTCCACGTACCAGCCTTTGCCGCCGAAGGCTTCCATCACCTTCTCGTAGCTCGACCCCAGCGCCATCACCCGCGGCGGGATCTTGGTGCGATCGTCCGGCAGCTTGTCGATGCCGCTGCCGATGCCGCCGTTGTTCAGCACCACGATCTTCACCGGCAGGTTGTAGCGGCAGCAGGTCTCGATCTCCATGCCGGAGAACCCGATCGCCGCGTCGCCCGACACCGACACGATCGGACGATCCGGATGCACCACGGCGGCGGCGAGGCAGAAGCCCATGCCGATGCCCATCGTGCCGTAGCTGCCGGCGTCCAGGCGCAGACGCGCGTTCTTGTTCGGCATCTGGGTGCGGCCGATGTCCATCGTGTTCGCGCCCTCCCCGATGATCACGGCGTTATCCGGCAGCCAGGCGCTGATATCCTTGAACGCGCGGTAGTAGTTCATCGGCGCTGAGTCGTCGGCGGCTTGCGGCGCGATCTGCTTGGCGTTGGCCTCCGACTTCGCGGCGATGGCGGCGTGCCAGGGCGTGTCCTTCGGATAGAACCACTGGCGGTTTTCCAGCGCCTTGTTCAACTGCCCGACGATGGCCTTGCCGTCGCCGACCAGCGGCACCTCGGCCGGCACGTTCTGGCTGATCGCTTCCGGGGAGATGTCGAGTTGCACGATCCGCACATTCTTGTTGAACCGCGGCGGCTTGCCGAAATGCATGATCCAGTTCAGGCGCGCGCCCATCAGGAAGATGACATCGGCTTCCTGCAACGCGTGGGAACGGGCGGCGCCGACCGACAGCGGATGGTTGTCGTCCATCACGCCCTTGCCCATGGGCGAGGCCAGGAACGGCACGCCCGTGCGTTCGATGAAGGCGCGGACTTCGTCTTCCGCGCGCGACCAGGCCATGCCCTTGCCGACGATCACAAGCGGGCGTTGGGCGGATTCCAGCGCGTTCAGCGCGGCTTCCACGTTTTCCTGCGGCGCGATCATGCGCGGCGGTTCGGCGACCGTGGCGGCCTCGTGGACTTTTTCTTCCTCCACTTCCCCCAGGATGATGTCGTCGGGCATGTCCAGATAGCAGGCGCCGGGGCGGCCGTAGATGGAGTGGCGCACCGCCATTTCCACGTAGAACGGGATGCGGTGCACGTGTTCGACCGCGTGGGCGAACTTGCAGAACGGGGTGGCGATGTGGACCTGGCGTTCCTCCTGGAAGGCGCCCATGCCGTTCTGATGCGTGGCCGACGCGCCGCCGATCAGGATCATCGGCCAGCAGTTCTGTTGCGCATTCGCCAGACCCGCGAGGCCATGCACCACGCCGGGGCCGGACACCACCAGACAGACGCCGGGGCGACCGGTCAAATAGCCGACGGCCTGTGCCGCGTAGGACGCGGATTGTTCGTTGCGGCAGCCGATATATTGAATGCCGGCGGCCTGCGCGGCCTCCGCGATCGGGCCGACAGGAAAGCCGACGATCCCGAACATGAATTGCACGCCCTGCTGCTTCAGCGACCGAGCGATGAGCGTGGCGCCATTGATCTTAGCCATGCGTTTTCCCTCCCAGGGATGTTACGAGCGACGTTGCGCCGTCCGTTGTTCGGCCGGTCGAACGCCTCGGGGAGGAAGTTAGGCACAGTTTGGCGCGGGAGGGAATGGCGGCGCTTTTGTTGTACCCCGTCATGGTCGGGCTTGACCCGACCATCCCAGGCCAAAGTGGCACCGTTCGAAAAGGCCCGCATTTTCAATGGCGCTCAAAATCGCCAGAGGTGGTCGGGTCAGGCCCGACCATGACGATGGAACGGGCTAATACGTCAAAATCTTCGACAGAAACTGCTTGGCCCGCTCGCTGCGTGGCGCTTCGAAGAAGGCCTGACGATCCGCGTCCTCGGCGATTTCGCCGCGATCCATGAACACGACCCGATGCGCGACCTTGCGGGCGAAGCCCATTTCGTGCGTGACCACCATCATCGTCATGCCGGATTGGGCGAGTTCGACCATGACATCCAGCACTTCGCTGACCATTTCCGGGTCCAACGCGGAGGTCGCTTCGTCGAACAGCATTACCACCGGGTCCATCGCTAGCGCCCGAGCGATGGCGACACGCTGCTGTTGGCCGCCGGACAATTGCCCCGGATATTTCGCCGCGAAATCCCGCAGCCCCACGCGTTCCAACAACGCCTCCGCTCGGGATTCCGCTTCGTCGCGCGACCGGCCGAGCACCTTGACTTGTGCCAGACAAAGATTGTCGAGCACCCGCATATGCGGAAACAGCTCGAAATGCTGAAACACCATGCCGACGCGTGCGCGCAGGCGCGGCAAATTGACGCTCTTCCCCGCTAGGTCTTCCCCGTCCACGACAATCCGCCCCTGCTGGAACGGCTCCAGCGCGTTGACGCACTTGATCAACGTGCTTTTACCGGAACCGGAGGGGCCGCAGACGACCACGACCTCCCCCTTCGAAACGGTCAACGACACGTCGCGCAGCACCGGCGCCCCCGTGGCGTAGGATTTTGTGACGTGGTCTATGTGGATAACCGTGTCGGTCATGGCGGCTCCGGTCAGCGCGGGACGGCGATGCGATCGCGCAATCGCTGCACGCCGCGCGAGGCGGCGAAGGACAAAACAAAATAAACCAGCGCGGCGAACGAATACATCTCCACCAGCCGCCCGTCGCGCTGCGCGATCTTGCTGGCGGCCCCCAGGAAATCGGTGATCGACAGCACGTAGACCAGCGACGTGTCCTGAAACAGCACAACCGTTTGCGTCAGCAGCACCGGCAGCATGATGCGGAACACCTGCGGTAAAATGACGTAACGCATCGATTGGGACTGCGTCAGGCCCAGCGCCATGGCCGCCGCCGATTGCCCGCGCGGGATCGATGCGATGCCGGCACGCATGATTTCCGAGAAATACGCGGCCTCGAATACGATGAACGTAATCAACGCCGAGGCGAACCCGCCGACATGGATCGGTCGCGACGCGCCCGTCAGCCACTGACCCACATACGGCACGAGAAAGTAAAACCAGAAAATCACCAGCACCAACGGCAACGACCGCACCAGATTGACGTATCCGGCCGCGACCGCCGACAGCACCGGGCCGCCGGACAGGCGGATAATCGCCAGCAGCGTACCCAGGATCACCCCGCCCAGCGCCGCCAGCACCGTCAGGGTCAGCGTAAACCGCATCCCCTCGAAAAACAGATATCCCAGGCTACGCTGGATAATCTCGAAATCGAAGCCGGTCATGCGCGCCCGTATCCCGGCACGCGCACCCGAGCCTCCAGCCAACGGGCGGCGACGGTGGCGATTAGATTGATCGCGAGATACGCCAGTGTCGCCGCCGTAAACGCCTCGAACACCTGAAACGAAAACTCCTGCACCGCGCGGGCGCGCGCGGTCAGTTCCGCCAGACCGATGGTTAAAGCGACAGACGTGTTCTTGATCGTGTTTAACATTTCCGAGGTCAACGGCGGCAGAACGATCCGGAAAGCCATCGGCAGAAGGACATACCGATAGGTCTGCGGCACGGTCAGGCCCAAAGCGGTGGCCGCGGCACGCTGGCCGCGCGGCAAGGCCTCGATCCCCGAGGATACCTGCACCGCCACGCGCGCCGACATGAAAAACCCGATGCCGATCGCGGATGTCAGGAACGCGGCGCTGGGCAACTGCTTCAACCAAATGCCCCAGGACGAAGGCAGCAAATCGGGAAACACGAAATACCAGAGGAACAACTGCACGAGCAGCGGCATATTCCGGAACAATTCGATCCACGCCGTCGCGACCCATTGCCCGAAACGGTTCGGCAGAGTCCGCAATACACCGACGGCCGATCCGGCAATCAGCGCGATCGCCCAAGCCAGCGCCGCCGTCAGCAGCGTCATCCGTAATCCCTGGAGGAGCATATCCAGGTAAGTGCCGTTTCCCTCCGGAGACAGCTCCCAGAAAATGCCCCAGTTCCAGTGATAACCCACGGGATACTCCACCTGTCCGTCATGGCCAGGCCTGACCCGGCCATCTCAGGCCCCTTGGAAAAAGATGGTCGGGTCAAGCCCGACCATGACGTGTTCGACCTGACGTTACTTATAGGCGGCCGGATCGGGGCTGTCGGACGGATGCATGTACGCGCCCTGCATGGCCGTCGACATCGGGGTGTTCAGGTTCAAACCCTTGGGCGGAACGGGCGACTGAAACCATTTCTGGTAATTCGCCCGCCCGGCCTCGCTGAGGTAGAACGCCGCCGTCGCCTTGTCCGCCACGGCCTTGAACGTCGCATCGTCCTTGCGCAGCATAATCCCATAGGGTTCAGGCAACGAAAACGCCTCTGTCCCGAACGCATAGGCGGCGGGGTCTTTGGCCGAGGCCACGAACGACGCCAAAATCACATCGTCCATCACGAACGCCGCTGCTCGGTCGGTTTCGACCATCAAAAACGCCTCGGCGTGGTCTTTGGCGGCGATGACCGTAATGCCCAGATTGCGTTCGGCGTTGACCTTGTTCAGCTGCACGATGTTCGTGCTGCCGGCCGTGGATACGACCGTCTTGCCCTTGAGGGAATCGAGGGTCGTCAGATGCGCGGCCTTTTTGGCCACGAACACGCTGGCGGTGAGGTAATGCGTGTTGGTGAACCAAACCTGCTTCTGCCGTTCCACGTTATTGGTGGTGGAGCCGCATTCCAGATCGATCGTCCCGTTCGCCATCAGCGGAATACGGTTGGACGACAGCACCGACACCGTCGCCACTTTCAGCGCCGGCAGGTTCAATTCCTTCTTCACGGCGTCGACGATCCGCATGCAGATGTCGATGGCATAGCCGACGGGCTTCTATTGTCGTCGAGGTAGCTGAACGGCACCGAACTGTCGCGCACCCCCAGCGTGATCGTCCCGGTTTCCTTGATCTTTTGCAGCGTCCCGGTCAATTCGGCCGCCGATGCTGGCAACGCCAGCACCAGGGCCGCGAGCATAAGGGGGATGAGGCGCATGAGGTCGGCTCTCCTGAATGGTTCGATCCGCGGAGCTTAGTGCGTCCGAGCAGCCGGCGAAATGCTTATTCCGCCTCCATCATGCGGCCCATGGCGTAGGACGCGACGTAACCCGGCAAAGCGTTGCCGGTGGGGCGGATGGCGCGCATCAGCACGGGACGGGTGCGGGCGTCGATGGTGCCGGATTTGCGATAGCCGAACAGATAGGGACGGATATCGGCCGGGATCGTGCCCAGGGCCAACCCCAACTCCTTGTCGGTCATGTGCGCGACCCCGGCGGCGGTTTCGACAACGCGGGCGCGGATGGCGTCCTCCTGCCCCCGCAGCAAGCCGACAATGGCATCGAAATCGCCCCAGAATTCCTCCGGCAATTCACGTCGCATCGCCTCCAGATCGCCGCCCGCGTTGAGGATTTCCCAGATGGCGAGCGGCGTGCAGCGGGAGATCAGCGCGTGGACCCGGCAGTACTCCGCGCCCTTCAGCTTCAGGCGCAGCCCGTTGCTGAAGCGGACGACATAGCCCTCGGTATCGCGCGGCAGGCCGGCGGTGTGGCGCATGAGCTCGTGCACGGATGCGAAGCTATGGCGGGTCGCGGCACGCCAGCCCACGGCGGCGGCGGTTTCCAGGATCGCGTCGTAGGGCAGTTCGCGGCCGGCTTCGTCGTACGCCGCCAGCAGGACCAACGCGGCCTCCTGATACCGCACGACCATGCGGTTTTCGGGGTAGATGGCCTCCGCCAGATAGGTGATGCCGGGGCGCAGACCGTCCGGTATCCGTCCGGCGGCCCAGCGCGCCTGTTCGGACTCGAAGCTGCCCTTGGTCGCGGTGCGCCAAGCGCCATCGTGGTGGAAGAGAATGATCAGGCTGCCGTCCAGCTTCTCGAACGCTTCGAACGGCAGATCGGGGATGTCGCCGCGACGCTCCCCGGCGTTGAAGAATTTCGGGAACGGTGTGGCGGCGATGCGCTTGGCGTCGGGATCGAGGATCAGGCCGCGCGCCACCATGGTGTGCGTGTCCCACCCGTCCTCGTACACACATCGCGGCGAGTAGGCGAAAATCTGTAACCGTGTAACCGGATCGGTACGGCGATAGACGAAACCTTTGGCATGGGCCTCCAGCAAACCTTCCCAAAGGTCGTCGAATGCGATGGCGTGCGCGGGGTGGATCGGGGCGGTCATGCCGGGGGGT
>Ga0214180_1000795_pt1 | contig 10505 bp, 9 predicted proteins | sample TroBogEpilimnion_22_FD_153018 | JGI IMG/M metagenome (GOLD analysis project Ga0214180, IMG submission 153018) | Freshwater microbial communities from Trout Bog Lake, WI - 16OCT2007 epilimnion | ecosystem: Environmental > Aquatic > Freshwater > Lake > Epilimnion/Euphotic zone | place: Trout Bog... | reverse complement strand
TCGCGTTCGCCCGCCGTTTCGGACAACCCGAGCGGTATGTGCTGTCGTACCGGCCGGGCATCAAGCTGCGACTGGCCCAGGCGGAAATGGTCGATGTGTCCAACCTGGACGCCGCCACCGGGGCACCGCAGGCGCGAGACTCGCGGCATCGCATGGTGAATCTGGGCAACCGGCTTTGGCATACCGACAGTTCGTTCCGCTCCCCGCGCGGGGCGTTGTCGATGCTGTATGCGCATGCGGTCCCACCCGAGGGTGGGGAAACCGAATTCGCGGATTGCCGCACCGCCTACGAACGGCTGCCGGCGGGGACGAAGCAGCAAATCGAAACCCTCCAGGCCGAACACTCCCTCATGCATTCCCGTGCTCTGCTCGGGTTTACCGATTTCTCGCCGGAGGAACGGGCGGCTTTGCCGGCGGCGGTGCATCCGCTGGTGTCGGTCAATCCGCGCACCCAACGGAAATCCATCTATGTCGCCTCCCACGCGTCGCATGTGCTGGATATGCCGGTCGCCGAGGGCCGGCTGCTGCTGGCGGATTTGACCGAGGCCGCGACCCGTCCCGATCTGGTTTACCGGCATGAATGGCAGGTCGGCGATCTGGTGGTCTGGGACAATCGTTGCACGATGCATCGCGGGCTGGCGTTCGATGAGTCGTTTCCGCGCGATCTGCGGCGTGTCACCACGTCGGACGGGCTACCGGCGTGCGTTCAGTAATTCCAAATACCGCGTCATATGCGTCAGCTTGGGCAGGGAATTCCCCACCCCGCCCGCGAAATGCACCAGCCCTTTGCCGACCGGTTCCGTCAAAGGCGGTTGGTTGTTGATGTAAATCCGGACGAATTGTTCCAACAACGTGCCGTCGATGGCGGCGGCCTTGTGCGCCACGTAATTGAAAATGGGCTGATCGAAATACTCGAATACGTCCCGCCGGTCTGCCAGGGCGGCGATGCGGTAGGCGGTGGCGACGATGGTCGCGAACAACGCGCGTTGGCTTTCGGCGTCGCGAAACACCAGCGTCCCGCTGGAATAGCCGTTCGCGTTGGGATCGAACGCGGCACCGTCCGCATTCAGCAGTGACACCCCATAGTAATCGTTGGGATGCCCGAGCTGAAATTCCGGACAGGCGTGCAGCTTGGACGATAGGGCCGCCGAGCGGGTCAAGGCATGCAGCGGCGCATCGCAAACAATATCGGTATCGATATACAGCAACGGCCCGTATGCCGCGGCTTCCGGTATCTCGGCGATCCGGTAGCGCGCCAAAGTGTAGTCCAGCACGTCGTGCGCGGGGACAATCGCGACTATGGTGCGCGCTCGTATCGGCTCCGGCAGGCGGGCGGGAAAATCCCGGTGCGCCGCGTCGGTGATCAGCAGCACGTCGCCGTCCCATTGGCCGTGCACGAAAAGGCTGCGAATGGCGATCTCGGCGCTTTGGAAAATATCCTCCCGGCCGTACGCCGCGAGATAAGCCAACGGGCGGTAAGGCACGTAATGGCGGATTTTCCAGTCGTCATGACAAATAAACAAATCGCGGGATCGCGCGTCTCCGGCCAAGGTCCGTAACGGCACACGGACACCGTCGAACAGCACCGCGTAAGGTTCGGCGCAGCGATACGCGGCCGGATCGGTCGGGGGGGCGCCGGCATGGCTGGGAAGCCAGCGGTTGGTCAAGATGTACGTCAGACGCTGCATGTCGCGTTCCGGGACCAGCAGGAAGCTTTCCCAGCCCTTCGGCTTGTTGCGCGACATGGCGACGGCGCCGGAGGCTTCGGCGCACATGTAACGCCCGTTTGCATGCAGGGCGATCGTGTCGGGGCCGGTCGGCACAGCACCCAGCACAGACGCTCCCCCGGTATCGGCCATCCCGCAGGCATCGGGCCGGTAATCGTTTACCGCCCAACCACCCCCCTCGGCGCCGACCGTCAGTTCGGCGGTGTTGCCATCGCGGGTTAGAAACACATTCGGCTCGCACAGCCAAATCGGCGCGTGACGCAGGGTCTGCGTCACGCGGTCGCAATGGACGACCGAACCGTGAAAAGTAACCAGGGCAAAGCGAGGCCCCATGACGGCGAGAAACCTATTTCACCGACGTGATGGCATTGCGGTTCTGCGCCCAGGCTTCGGCTCCCGACCCCGGATCGATCGGGCGGGACTTGCCGTAGCTGATCGTCTCCATGCGGGTCGCGGCGACGCCATGCGCCATCAGATAGGCCTTGTCCGCATTCGCGCGGCGCTGCCCGAGCGCGAGGTTGTATTCCTCGGTGCCGCGTTCGTCGCAGTTGCCGGCCACCCAGACCTGGACGCTCGGGTTTTGCTGTAGCCAGTTGGCTTGCCGGTCGAGCGTGCCGCGTGCCTGTTCGGTCAGCGTGTTGCGATCGGTGTCGAAGAAGATTTTGTCGCCCGCGGACTGCACCAGGTCTTCTTGAGACCCCGGCGTCGCCCGCCCCGCGCCACCGGCTCCGCCAGGGCCACCGGCGCCGAACGCGCCGCTGCCGCCAGCGCCGTTGGCACCGCCCGCGCCGTTCTTGTCCGCCGAACTATCGGAGCCGCATGCCGTCAGTAGGGCGGCGGCAGCCAAACAGGCCATGGTCCAGGGCTTCATGGTAATCTCCTACGCTCCGAATCGGAGCATCGTTCAAACCTGGAAGGTTGGTAGCCTGTCGCGTCCGCGTCGCACAAATGAGAAACGCGTTAACTGCTGCCGATCAGCACGCCCGTGGCGAATACCAGCGCCCCGCCGAACGCAACCTGCATCGCGGCCGACAGCGGCGGTGTGTCCATGTATTTCCAGCGGATCCAGGAGATGAACCCGAGTTCCAGCACCACGACGCCCATGGCGACGGCGGTCGCGGTGTAGAAGGACTGGATCAGGAACGGCAGCGTATGCCCGATCCCGCCGGCCGTGGTCATCAGACCGCAGATCAGGCCGCGAATCCACGGCGCGCCGCGGCCCGTCAGGCTGCCGTTGTCCGACAGCGCCTCGGCGAAGCCCATGGAGATGCCGGCACCGATCGACGCCGCGAGCCCAATCACGAACGCGTCCCAGGATTTGCCGGTGGCGAACGCCGCCGCGAACACCGGGGCCAACGTGGACACCGACCCATCCATCAGGCCGGCGAGGCCCGGCTGGATCACCCGCAGGACGAAGGACCGCTTGGCGTGGTCGTCCTCATGCGCTCGGACGTCCTCGGGTAGGTTCTTTTCCCTTATGCCCTCGGCCATGTGCTCGTGCCGTACTTCGGCGTCCGCGAGATCGCCCAGCAGCTTGCGGATGGACACATCCTCGCTGCGCGCGGCGGCCTTGCGGTAGAACTGCTGGGTCTCCACCTCCATGCTCTCCGCCATCGTTCGGACGGCATCGAGCTGGAGCGGCTGAATCTGCCAGATCGGCTTGTGATGGATGAAGCCGCGGATGTCCTGGCGGCGGATCAGCGGGATGTGTTCGCCGAATTTTTCGCGGTACAGGTCCAGCAGCATACGGCGGTGATCGGCTTCCTCGCCGGCCATTTCGGTGAACATTTGGGCGCTGCCGGGGTATTCGGCGCGCAGGCCTTCGGCAATGTCCACGTAGATGCGGCCGTCTTCCTCCTCATTGGCGATGGCGAGGGCGAGGATTTCGCGTTCGGTGAGATCGGAGAAATTGCGCATGGACCCTATCTGGCATTTTGCTGCGCTGCGTCAAGCGGTTTGGCCGTTGGGCGTTCCTCCCATCCGGCTCCACCCGTCATTGCGAGCGCAGCGAAGCAAACCAGTGCCGCCGCCCCTGGTTTGCTTCGCTGCGCTCGCAATGACGGGGAGGCTGGGGCCGCCGCCGATTTGACACCGCCCCGATATCCCCGGACGCTGGGGGGAATGAGCGTCCAACCGTGACCCGAAAAACACCGTCCGCCCTGATCGCGCCGTTCCGCGTGCGCGGGTTCCTGCTGCAATGGCCGGCCGACTTGCTGACCAACTGCGGGATCGAGATGGAGATACTGATCCTCGGCTGGTACATTCTGGTCGAGACCCAGTCCGTCCTGTTGCTGACCCTGTTCGGGGCGCTGCGCTACCTTGGCACGCTGATTGCCCCGTTGTTCGGCATGGCCGGTGACAAATTCGGGCACCGCAACGTGCTGTGCGCCATGCGCGCCACCTACGCGACGCTCGCCACGATCATGACCGGTCTGGCCTTCGCTGGGCTGCTGACCCCGATCCCTGTCTTCATCGCCGCGACTCTGGCTGGGCTGGTTCGGCCCTCCGACCTCGCCATGCGCAACGCCTTGATCGCGGCGATCATGTCGGGGGAGGAGCTGATGGGCGCGATGGGCGTCGCCCGCACCACAGCCGATTTCTCCCGCATTTTCGGCCCGTTGCTCGGCGCCGGGCTGATCGCGGTCAGCGGCATTGGCACCGCCTATCTGGCGATCACCGCCTGCTACGGCAGCGGCCTGATCCTGACCGCGATGGGCGGCGCCGGTCTGGCGCACCGCCGAGCAGCGGGGGTCGGTAATGCGTCTTTCGTGCGGGAGGTGGCCGAAGGGCTGCGCTTCGTCTGGAACACACCCTGCGCCCATGCGGGCATGTGGCTGGCGGTGCTGGTCAACGCCACCGTTCTGCCGCTGACCGGCGGTCTGCTGCCCTACATCGCTCGGGATGTGTATCACCTCGACCGGATCGGGCTGGGGATGCTGGCGGCCTGCTACTCCTGCGGGTCGTTGCTGGGATCGGTGTTGGTCACCCTGGTCGGTCAGCGGAACCCGGCGGCGCGGACGATGGTGCTGGCGACGGCGTTCTGGCACGTCATGGTGCTGATGTTCGTGCTGATGCCGGGGCCGGTCAGCGGCGCCGTCATGCTGATTGCCTCAGGTGCCTCCCAAAGCTTCTGCATGGTGCCCCTGGCCGTGATGCTGTTGCGCGTCGCCGGGGAGCAATACCGCGGCCGGGTCATGGGGGTGCGCATGTTCGCCATCTACGGCCTACCGATGGGGCTGCTGCTGGCCGGCGCACTGATTGAGCGTGTAGGCTTCACCGCCATGGCCGTGTCCTATTGTCTGTTCGGGCTGGGCGCGACGGCGTTCATCGCGACATGGTGGCGGGCTGCGATCTGGCCGCTGAGTGCCCAGGGGAATGCGCGTTGAGTTCCACGCTGCTGGCCCCGTTCCGCGTTCGCGGCTTCCTGCTGCAATGGCCGGCCGATCTGTTGACCAACTGCGGCATCGAGATGGAAATCCTGATGCTGTCCTGGTACATCCTCACCGAAACGAAATCGGTGCTGCTGCTGAGCATTTTCGGCTCCTTGCGTTACCTCGGCACGCTGATCGCGCCGCTGTTCGGCATGGCCGGGGACAAATTTGGGCACCGCAACGTGCTGTGCGCCATGCGGGCGCTGTTCGCCGCTCAGGCCATAGCGATGACCGGCCTGACCTTCGCCGGGTGGCTCGGGCCGGTGCCCATCTTCATCGCCGGAGCACTGGCCGGGCTGGTGCGTCCGTCGGACCTTGCGATGAGGGGCGCGCTGATCGCCGCCATCATGCCCAAGGAGCAACTGATGGGCGCGATGGCGGTGGCGCAGACCACGTCGGACGGATCGCGCATCATGGGGCCGCTGCTGGGTGCCGCGCTGATCGCCGCCACCGGCATGGGGCCGGCCTATCTGATCATCTCCGTCTGCTACAGCGCCGGACTGGTTCTGACCGCGATGGGTGGCGCCGGTCTGGCACACCGCCGAGCGGCCGGTGTCGGCCATGCGTCGTTCGTTCGGGAAGTCGGGGAGGGATTGGGCTTCGTCTGGCGCACGCCCTGCCTCCACGCCGGGATGTGGCTCGCGGTGCTGGTCAACGCGACCGTGATCCCGCTGACCGGCGGGCTGATGCCTTATATCGCCCGCGACGTGTACCATCTGGATCGCATGGGACTGGGGGTGTTGCTGGCCTGTTTCTCGTCCGGCGCGCTGATCGGCTCCGTGCTGGTAAACTTAATCGGCCAGCGCATGCCGGCGGCGCGGATGCTGATCCTGGCGCCGCTGGTCTGGAGCGTTATGGTCCTGCTGTTCGTCCTGATGCCCAGCCCCTACGCGGCCGGCGTCATGTTGGTGGCCGCCGGTATCTCCCAGAGCTTCTTCATGGTGCCGCTCGCTGTGATGCTGCTGCGCGTGTCCGGCGAACAATTCCGCGGCCGCGTCATGGGCGTGCGCATGTTCGCCATCTACGGCCTGCCGCTGGGGTTGCTGCTGGCCGGGGTGCTGATCGAGCGGGTGGGCTTCGGCGCCATGGCGCGCGGTTACTGCGCGTTCGGGTTCGCGGCCACGATCGGGATCGGGCTGTGGTGGCATCGGGCGATGTGGCCGCTGAGCGCGCAAGGAAACGCGCGATAGGCGGACGATTTAGGGTCTACCCCGCGACCCAGTGCGCCGGCTCCCAACGCCAAATCCCGTCCACCCGGCTCCACCAGCCTGGCATCCACGACCCGCCATGGCCGGCCGCCGGCACGTATTGGCCTGGCGCCCACACGTAACTGCTGCCGTTCCAATCCCAGTGACCCGGCTGCCACAGCAACTGCTCCCCGGTGACCGGCGGCTTGGGGATGGGGTCGTTGCGCAGCGGCGGCACGCTGGGATAGGGCGGCGTGGCGACGCAGGCGCCCAGGGACAGGACAAGCAACAAAGCAGCGATGCGCATCTCCGAAACTCCCTAATCCGGCAACAGAACGGTGGCGACGGCTTGGGCGGCGATACCCTCCCCGCGGCCGGTGAAGCCCAGTCTCTCGGTCGTGGTGGCCTTAACCGAGATGCGGCCGACATCGACACCCATGATATCGGCCAGCCGCGCCATCATCGCGGCGGCATGCGGCGCGATCTTCGGGCGCTCGCAAATCAGCGTCACGTCGGCGTTGGCAAGCCGGCCGCCCCGAGCGGCGATGCGTTCGGCGGCGTGAGCCAAAAACCGAGCGGAGTCGGCGTTCTTCCAGGCGGCCTCGCTGGGCGGGAAATGCCGGCCGATATCGCCCTCCGCCAGCGCGCCGTAGATCGCGTCGCACAGCGCGTGAATGCCTACGTCGGCGTCCGAATGCCCCGCCAGCCCCTTGTCGTGCGGTACGGTCACGCCGCACAGCACCATCGGCCGGTCTGCCGCCATCGCATGCACGTCGAACCCGGTGCCGGTGCGGGGATACAGCGGGACGGTCATGATGCGCTCCAAACGAGCCAGATCCTCGGGGTACGTCAGTTTGATGTTGTCGTCGGAGCCCGCGACGATGGCGACCGCCTGGCCCGCCGCCTCCAGCAACGATGCATCGTCCGTCGCCCCGACCAACCCCGCTCGGTGGGCCGCCAGCAACGCCGGAAACCGAAAGGCCTGCGGCGTTTGGGCACGATACAGCCCGTCGCGGGGGACGGTTTCGGAGATTGTGCCGCCGGCCACGCGTTTCAACGTGTCCGCCACGGGTTGTGCCGGGATGGCGCCGGGCGCGTTTTCCAGTGCGGCCAGTAACGCGGCGACCGTGCCGGCGGGGATGACGGGCCGAGCCGCATCGTGGACCAACACGACGTCTGGCGCATGCGGGGCCAACGCCTCCAGACCGGCGCGCACGCTGTCCTGGCGAGTGGCCCCGCCGGGTACCGTCGGCAAACACGGCAGATCGCCCAACGCGGCGGCGATGGCGGCGGCGTCGCCGACCGGTTGCAACAGGTGAACGTCCCGCGCCAGCGCCTCGGCCGCGTGGCGGATCACCGGCTTGCCGGCAACGGACAAAAATTGCTTGGGGGTCTCGGCACCGAAGCGGCTTCCCGACCCGGCGGCGACCAGAATGGCGGCGATACGCATGGCGGGGGTTTAGCCTAGTATTCCAGTGAGTCCAAAGCTGCGACGTCCAAAAGCCGTTCGATCACTTCCGGTTCCTGCGCGCCGGAGATCGCGTGCCGGTCGGCGATGACGAAGCAGGGCACGCCGTTGATGCCCAGCCGGTGGGCGCGGACGTTGTCGGTGTGCACGGTCTCCAGGTCCTCATCGCCGCGGAGGTAGTCGTGCACCGACAGCGGGTCCAACCCGCAGGCCGCCGCCACGGCGACCAGAACGCCATGATCCCCGATATCGTGGCCGTCGGTGAAATGGGCGGAGAACAGCGCCTCCACCATCGCATCGGCGCGGCCGAAGCGGGACGCCAGACGCACCAGCCGGTGCGCGTCGATCGAGGACGGTGTCCGGCTGATCCGCTCGAAGCGGAACGCGATCCCCTCCGCCCGTCCGACTTCGGAAATGGAACCATACAGCCGCCGCGCCCGTTCCTCGCCCCCGAATTTGCGGACGACGTAGTCGGGGCGGGGCATCCCGATGCGCGGCATGTCGGGGTTGAGCAGGAACGGCCGCCACGTCAGGTCGAACTTCAGGTCCGGGCGACGGTGCAACGTACGCATCAGCCGGCGGACGCCGAGGTAACACCAGGGGCACACGAGATCGAGCACGATCTCGATATGCAGGCGGGCCTTCGGGGGGGACAGGATGTTCACGTTGGGATTTTCGCGCGGGCGGGTTGGCTTGTCACGCGATTATCATCGGGGTCTCGCGGAATGGCCAGGGGCGGAATGTTCATCACGGCCGGGCTTGCATAACGCGTCATTCCCGGGCTTGTCCCGGGAACCAATACCGGCACAGTGCCGCATCGGGTCCCCGGGACGTTGCCCGGGGATGACGATAATGGAGGACCAGGCATGAAATTCGGCATCGCCATTCCCACCGACTCCGATTCCTGGCGGCTGGTCCGGCGGGCGGAGGAGCTGGGGTTCCATCACGCGTGGTTCTACGACACGCAGATGCTGAGCGCCGATTGCTTCGTGGCCATGGCGGCCTGCGCGATGAAGACCACGCGCATCCGGCTGGGCACAGGCGTGCTGATCCCGTCCAACCGCATCGCCCCCGTGGCGGCGGCGGCGTTCGCGTCGCTGAACAAGCTCGCGCCGGGGCGCATCGATTTCGGGATTTCCACGGGGTTCACCGGCCGCCGAGCGATGGGGATGCCGGCGGTGAAGCTGGCCGACATGGCGGAATACATCCGCGTGGTGCAGGCGCTGTGGGCCGGCGATACGGTGGAGACGATGCTTGAAGGCCAGAAGCGCCTGATCGGATTTCTGAACCCCGAGCTGGGGTTGATCAACGTGAAGGACCCGATGCCGTTGTACATCGCCGCGTCGGGTCCTCGGGCGCGGGCGCTGACCGCTCGGCTTGGCGCGGGGTGGATCGACGGGGCGGCGTCGGTGGACCGGGCGATGGCGGCGCTGGGCACGATGCGGGAGGTTTGGACGGCGGCAGGGCAGCCGGACGGGGCATTGAACGCGGTGGCCTGGGCCGGCGGCGCGGTGCTGGCGGAGGGCGAACCGGCGGACAGTCCCCGCGCAATTGCGCAGGCCGGCCCGCGGACCATGACGCTGTTGCACAGGGCGGCGGACGCGGCGTTGGGGGGATATCCCGATCCGGCGCCGTTACCGGCCGCGTTCATGCCGGCCGTGGAAGGGTATGTGGAACATGCAAGGTCGTTCCGGCCTCAGGGCGCGCATTACTTGCAGAACCACCGGGGACACCTGATGTTCGTGCGTCCCGACGAACGGCCGTTTCTGTCGGCCGATTTGATAAAATGGGCGACCTGGACGGCGACCGAAAAGGAATTGAAGGCCCGCGTTGGGGCTTTGGCGGATGGGGGATTTTCGCAGATCGTGTTTTCCATTCTGCCGGGGCAGGAGCATGCGATCGAGGATTGGGGGCGGATACGGGCCGCTTTCGATTAAGTTGGACGGGGACCGAACCTTGCTCAATCCCGGCAACTCCGTCACTTTCCCGGTAACCGAACAACCGAGGAAACCGCCCCATGACCCAGACCGTCGCCCGCCTGCTGGTGGACAGCCTCCATGCGCACGATATCGACCTGATTTACTGCGTCCCCGGCGAGTCCTACCTCGGCCTGACCAACGCGTTGGCCGACAACAACCGGATGCGGCTGGTGGTCTGCCGGCACGAAGGCGGCGCGGCGTTCATGGCGGCGGCCGACGGGCGGATGCGCGGGGGCAGGGCGGGGGTGCTGGTGGTGTCGCGCGGACCCGGCCTGTCGAACGCGCTGATCGGGTTGCACACGGCGTATCACGATGCCACGCCGCTGGTGGTGTTCATCGGTCAGGTGGAACGGTTCGAGGCCGGGCGGCAGGCGTTGCAGGAGCAGAATTACTCGCGCCTGTTGTCCGACGTGACCAAGCTGGTGATCGAGGTCAACGACCCGATCCAGGCCAGCGAGGCCGTGGCGCGCGCCTTCCACATCGCCGAGAGCGGGACGCCGGGGCCGGTGGCGATCATCATCCCGGAAGACGTGTTCGATACGGAGACCGAGGCCACCCTGAACCGCCCGCGCCCACGTGCCGTCGCCGGGCCGGACGCCGACGATCTGAACCAGCTCGCGGACATGCTCAGCAAGGCCGATCGCCCGTTGGTCTGGGTGGGGCCGACGATGAAGGAAAACGGGCTCGGGGAGTTGAAGGAACTCGCGGAAAAA
>Ga0214180_1000790_pt1 | contig 10566 bp, 11 predicted proteins | sample TroBogEpilimnion_22_FD_153018 | JGI IMG/M metagenome (GOLD analysis project Ga0214180, IMG submission 153018) | Freshwater microbial communities from Trout Bog Lake, WI - 16OCT2007 epilimnion | ecosystem: Environmental > Aquatic > Freshwater > Lake > Epilimnion/Euphotic zone | place: Trout Bog... | reverse complement strand
AGCCGAAGCTGAATTGATGGCAAGATAAACGTTACCAACAAACGTGACGCCTGTGTTAACAGCAAGGTTAACAACGTCGCCGCTGGTCGTTGAGATGTTGATAATAGAAACATCAAACGTGCTGCCAATCTTAGCGTTCGTCAGCAGAGCATCCAACTGCGCGCCCGTTGGAACGGTCACGACAGAAGCGCCTGCGCCGCCACTTGCAACAGTAATAATGCCTGACGTAGCTTGAGCTGCCGTAAGCGTATTAGCTGCGCCCGTTAGAGCTGTAATTGAGCCTTGGTCGCCCAGTACCTGTTCATTAAGGTTGCCATCGCCTAACTGATAGCCACCACCGACTGAAGGAAGTGCCATGTGATTTAACTCCTAAATTGCGAGAAAGAAGGGGCTTTCGCCCCCTCTTATTAGCCCCAAAGACGAGCGGCCATTACCGGACGGATCGCGCTGTAGCCATACAGCACGTCAATACGGCAAGGCATACGGTCATTGTTGATGTCGTATTGGCGGACAATACGCAACGAAATGCCGTTGTGAACCTGACGCGAAGCCATATCAACACCTTGTGGAAGGAGAAGATCGGCAGTCGCGAAAGAGATCGCGTCTTTGTGATGGATCAAGTTCTGTGGATACGTCGTCGAAGCAGCGCCGAGGAATGTGATAGCAGCGCCCGAAACAGGGAAGCTGTTGACGGTTGCTAGAGCGTTTGTTGACGTATAGATCGCAGGAGAGATCGACACGCTCGAATAAGCAGACGACGCAGCGGTGTTAGCCGCAGTTACTACGAACTGCTGAAGCGAACCAGTTGACTCACGGGTCTGCGGGTTGACAGCATACACACCAGCGATGGTGAACACGTCACCAACAGCAAGTGTTTCACCGGTCGTTGCACCGCTGATGCCAATCGTTGACTGACCCTGCGTCGCAACAGTCGTCGTTACAGTGTAAGACGCTGAAGTATTACGCGAGCCGGTCGTGAACTGACGGATCGACTGCGTCATGTTCAGCTCGTCGTAGCCAAGGATACCTTCGCCCATCAAGCCGTTTTTGAACTGTTTGCTGATGGTATCAACTGGGTTAAACAAGCCTTTCATGCCTTCGATCAGACCAGCATTAGCGGCTGGGTTGACGGCGACATAACGCTGAGACATTGGCGTCGCAAACTCGTTCAGCTTCTGGTTGCCCTGAAGAAGAACAAGTGACGTGGCAGGCGTCGTGCCTGGCGTGCCAACAGAGTTGTAGATCTGCTGGTAAGAGTTAGCGACGTCAGCGTCGATGCTGGAAGCAAGCTGAGAAATACGCGGCTTAAGCACGCGTTCAGCAAAGTCATCCAACTGCATGGTCAGTTCGGCAGACGTAAAGTTCACGCCAATGTGCTTCTGTGACGAAACGGTCAAAGTCGTGTATTGCTCGTTGTCGTCCTGAACCTGAAGCGCAGCCCCATCCGTGACCAAAGCGCGGTCAGGAAGACGGATACGGAGGGTTGAACCGATCTTAGCGCCTTCGACGGCAAAGCTGTCGTCATATTGGCGGTTAACAGTACGGGTGATTACAAGATTGTTCTCCAGAATTTCCAGAGCCTTTCTCGTAATCATATCAATTGTTAAAAGTGAATTGCTCATTTTATGTCACCTATCTGCGACGTTGAGCCTCCAGCTTCCTAAGTTGCCTCTGTCTATCCGCTTCAATCCATTCAGATGTAGACATTGATTTCATCGACCGAGGGTCAGTTGTATCATATGTCGGAGCACCAGACGAACGCGGAGCAACAGGAGCAATAGGGGCCGGGGCAGATGAAGTTCTTTTGACCGGTGGATCTGAAGCTAATTTAGCCTCAAGTTTACCGATCTCCCGTGCCTGCAAGACAGGCGACAATCTGGAAATCCGATGAGCTTCTTTTGGGTTGGAACCAAGGTGATAAATCACATCGGGGCCAATATCAGAAGCCTGGATGGCTTGAGCCATCACATCCGTCACAGGAAGATTCGGGTTATACGCGACTTGTTCAAAGTCGTCATACTTAGACCGAGCGTCTTCCTCACGGTCGTGATAAGCGTCAAGTAGAGCTGCCTGCTGCTTTGCGGCCTCTCGTTGTGCCAGCATCTCTTGAGCCTTACGCTCGGCTAATGCTTCTGCATAAACCTGTGCGTTCTCAAAATCATCTGGCGCAGGTGGAGGTGCGACGGGCTGTCTAGCCTGTTGCTCCGCAAGCCGTTGAGCCTGCTCTCTTTCCCATTTGCGCTGTTCTCTTGCAAGGCGTTTCCCAACAATAGCGTCCAACTCTTCTTGAGTGAACGATTTTGTGGTTTGTTCCTCCGGCGTCGTATCAGCGGGTGCAAGTGCTGCCGTAGCTTCCTGTTCCGGCGCGGGGCTGATCTCCGCTACAGCCTGTTCCTCGTCGCTCAAGACGATGTCCTTTCTAACCTAGCTATCCGGCTAGTCGGTTAATTGGCATTATTACTCTTTAGGCGTCTGATCGTCAACGGCCTGTTTTTGAATCGCCGCGATGAGTTCAACGACTTCAATATACGGACGTTGGCCCAAGACGGTCAGAATATGATTCCATTGTTGTGTCGTCAGATCAATTTTCATTTACCACCCAAGTTTGCGTTGATTCATCCCAGATATATGATTTTCCGTCTGTAGGATATGGGACAGGTGCTTCCCATAGACAGATAGTCGTATTCAATGACCACGATGGATATGGTTGCGGAGAAATAAAAGCGTCAAGAGCCGCATCGTAAGAATAGCCAATACCGGCATAATTTTTTCTAAACGCTGGTTTTCCATCTGGTAAACCATCTTCGCCGTAGTGCACATTCCCCCGACAATTATATGATGTGCGCTTACAAAGCTGTCCACGATAATTGCCATACCACTCTTCCCAATTTTGGGATGTGTCAGTTTCATCAATACCAACAATAACCTCAGTAACAATGTTATTTTGATCTAAGAAAGCATAATGCGCCATTACCAAGCCACCGTTCCTGTTCCGGCAGTAAATGTCCAAATAACATTACTGCCAGACGTTGATCTTGTGGCTGTCAAGCCAGTGTAGCTGACAGGATCTGAGTATGTGTTTGGATAGGAGATAATAACCACCCCAGACCCACCATTACCGCCAGCATAAGATCCAGAAGACCCAGAACCACGGTTGCCGCCAGCGCCGCCGCCGCCTAGATTAGCCGTTCCTGCACCACCATTACCCGCTGTTCCACCACCAGTTGAACCACCGCCGCCAGTTCCCCCTGTGCCGCCTGTTGAACTTTCTGCACCTCCTGCACCACCACCAGCATATGTTACAGAAACGCCAGTAATAGAGCTTGCTGTTCCGTTACCACCATTACCACTTGCTGAGCCTGCTGCGCCTACTGCACCCGCACCGCCACCACCGCCACCTCTACGGGGCGACACTGATCCTGCGCCGCCGTTATTGCCTTGGCTACCTGTGCCGCCAGCTGTTCCTTGTTCACCTGTGCCGCCACCACCAGAACCACCATTGCCACCAGCCGATGCGCCACCACCATTACCAGCACCAAAGCCGCCACCATTTCCTGTGACAGAGCTAAAAACGGAATTAATACCTACAGTTCCATTAGTCCCCGAAGATAACGCGCCGGGGCCGCCGCCGCCAACAGTAACAGTTATAGAGCCGCTAAGAGATAATGTGCTGGTCGTATATCCACCACCACCGCCGCCGCCCGCTGATGTAGGAGCGCCGCCGCCGCCGCCGCCACCTACAACAAGATATGTTACCGTTGCAGGGCCGCGAAATTGTGTTGACGGCATAAGGTTTAGAATACCTGACATTAGGTCAGACCTGTTCCACTAATAATCCAACTTGTTGTTCCGACTTTAATAGCTGTTGCGATACCATTCGCCGCTAAAGTTCTTGGACCTGTTGTAGCCGTTCCAGCCAAAGTCATTGTATCTGAAGTAATCGCAATAGTGACAGTATTGATTTGATTGATAAAAGTTAACACGGTGCCGATTGCATATGGGACATTTGTGTTGCTATCAATCGTAAATGTTCTGGCGTTATTATCTGTAGATGGGTGTAAAATGTGTTTTCCACTATCTGCAAGAACTGTCGTATATGCCGCGCTTTGAGAGTTTTGTGGAATATTTAAATAGCCAATATTACAAGTCGCCGCAGGAAACGTATAGGTCTGACTATCGTTTGTTGCAGCGAGTGTAATTGTATTGCTCGCTGTTAATGTTTTACCATCAGCTATCGTCAATGTGGCGCTTGTGGCGGGCGCAGTGATTGCTACTTTATTAATGCTGGTTGCAGACGCAACGCCAAGAACAGGCGTAACAAGCGTTGGGCTAGTCGAGAACACAAGATTTGTGCTTGTTGTTCCTGTCGCACCTGAAGCTGTATAACCTGTAATATTATTAAAAGCTGCAATACCGGCAGATGATACGCCTGTGCCACCACCTGAAACGCCGAGCGTTCCAAACGTCATAGATGACGCGCCGCCACCCCCTGACAATAACGGCTGGCCTGAAGTTCCGGCGCTTGTTGGTAGGTTAAAATTATATGTTCCTGCGCTTGCAGCGCCTTGGATAGATACCGTGCCTGCCGTAGATCCAGCAATATTAAGAACGCCCGCTGTAGATCCCGACACGCCGAGCGTAAAAGTGCCCTTGGTCGTGCTAAATTGCGCCGATACGCCGCCGCTTGTGTAAATTGAAAGCGGTAGATATGTGCCTGTGCCATTAATACCTGACACCAACTGAACGTCCGTAGAAGCGTTCGTCGTTATCATTATCTTGCTGGCATTAGTCGGGTCAGAATTGTTAGTTGCTTGCCAAGCAGCGCCAGTAGAAGTGCCATTAGGCAGAGCATAAATGCCGGTTGTGCCGTTTGTTGTGCTTGATTGAAAGGAAAAACGGCTGAGAACAGTTGCGTTACTAAAGTCAGCTAGGAATAGCGCGCCTGTGCCAGTATGCGTCTCGTTACCGCTGATTGTTGGCGTCGTAATGGTAGGCGACGTTGAGAAAACAAGATTTGTGCTTGTTGTGCCCGTAGCACCTGAAGCCGTGTAACCCGTAATGTTGTTAAATGCACCAATGCCAGCGGTGCCGGTTGCTGTGCCACCTTGAGCAACGGCTAAGAATCCACTGCCGTTAAGGACAGGCAAACCACCCGCGCTGTTGGTATTATTGCCTAGCGCGGTAAGAACACCCGTGCCGGTCGTCGTGCCAGACAGCGTATTTGTGCCGCTATAATAGGTGATTTGACCTATTGTGCCGGTGTTGATCGTGCCAGCCGCAGCCGCAGCCCAAGTTGTATTGCCAGAACCATCGGTCTGTAAAAAGTAATTAGCCGACCCACCAGATGTCGGCAGTGTCAGTGACCAAGCGGCAGAATTGTTGCCAGATTTAAGGCTAACTGCAAAAGCACTAGAGGCATTATAGAGATTAAATATGCCACCTGTTGTAGATGCTACGCCAAGGCCGACAGTTGTTGTGCCGTTAAAGGTAAAAGTTGCCGAACCACCAAAAGTGCCAGCATTATTATACTGAATTTGCGTGTTTGATCCGCCAGGTGAACCGCCACCGCCACCACCGCCAGCGGCCCACGTTGTATTACCAAGACCGTCAGTCTGAAGATAATAACCGTTTGTGCCTGCGGTCGTTGGCAGTTTCATTGTCCATGAACCAGCCGCATCAGCAACAGACAACGCCACAGTGCCGGATGTGGTGCCTTTAATATTGACGATGCCTGTCGAAGAAGACGTAGTGCCAACTGTAATGTTGGTGCCAAATGTAGGCGCGGTCGAAAATACTAACGACCCAGATCCCGTTTCATCCGTGACAGCCGATGCAAGATTCGCTGACGATGGCGTCGCCAAGAACGTCGCAACACCTGTCCCAAGGCCACTAACGCCTGTGCTAATAGGGAGTCCCGTCGCATTTGTCAGAGTCCCTGACGATGGCGTGCCTAGCGCGCCGCCATTAACAACGAACGCCCCAGCCGATCCGACGTTAACGCCGAGCGCAGTGGCGACACCTGTGCCAAAAGCTGTGATGCCTGTGCCGCCATTAGCGACCGGCAGCGTGCCTGTCACGCCAGTTGTGAGAGGCAGACCTGTTGCGTTGGTCAATGTGCCGCTTGAGGGCGTGCCTAACGCGCCACCGTTAACAACAAATGCGCCCGCAGAGCCGACATTAACTGCTAAAGCTGCCGCTACGCCTGTTCCAAGACCTGTCAAACCGCCAGACGGATAGCCTGAACAGTTACCTAAATTGCCGCTGCTAGGCGTTCCAAGCGCGCCGTTAAACGTAACAAACGCGCCCGCAGAGCCAACATTAACGGCCAAAGCCGTCAATACGCCCGTGCCGGTGCCTGTTAGACCCGTCGAGATCGGCAGACCCGTAGCATTTGTCAGCGTTGCAGACGACGGTGTGCCGAGTGCAGGGCTAACAAGCGTCGGCGAGGACGCCAATACGATAGCGCCAGAGCCTGTCGTTGTGTTACCGAGCGCGGTAACTGTTCCACTGGTCGGGAATGTCAGCGTAGTCGTGCCGGTAAATGTAAATGTAGCGCTATAAGCACCTGACGTAATAAGGCTTGAGCCATCAGCCATCGTCAGCGTTGCATTATTCGCTGGAGGCGTAATTGTTAAATTATTAACAGAACCCGTAAGATCTAAATTACCACTTTTATCGACTACAAAAGACGCTGTTGACGCGCCCGTAACTGTCAAATTTAACAGGTCAGACCCAGCAGCAGATGCCGTATTAGTAACAGCGAGTTTGATGCCGTTCCAAGTTACGGTGTTATCTGTCCAATTATCTGTAAGATTATAAATAAAAGCCATTTAGGTCACTCATAGACAATAGTAGCCACTGGATTTGTGCCGCCAAGAACCACATAACAGCCTTTACTTAAAAACAAACCATTTGCGTCGCCCGTCAGATTATAATGCACTGGCGCAGTAGCTGTCAGTGTCGCAAGCACAGTTGGGTCACTATTCGACGCCGTAGCCGAATCATACACCGCGACGGTCGGACTAGTGCCTGACGTTATGAAAATACCAAGCAATTTAGTCGCGCCGACCTTAATCTGAGTAGTTGCACTAATTGATTTATAGAGCGCCATTTTAGCCTCACGCCAAGAATTTGAGCTTGTATAGGGTGCTTAAATACAGCCCAACAATCTCGTCTATGATGTTCTGAAGGGCTGTATCCGACTCGTCACAGACCTTAAAACGGTTATCTTCGATGTCTTTTAATGAATCTTCCAAAAACTCTACCACATTTGTGGTCTTTTTGGCAGACATTAGCGAAATCGGGCCAATTAGACCATGCCGACCTTGATAAGCTTCCGCAAAATCATCCGCACGGTCAATAATCTTATCATAAAACTTGTTCAAAGCCTTATGTTTAGCATAAGACCGCGTGTTCAGATGGACACTATGCGTCACATCACGCGCTAAAAACAAATGCCCTACAAAATCCGCCGCTTTCATATGCCTAATTCACCTTGTTCGGGGTTTCTAGCCTGTGTCCCTCGCACAATATCGCCTGTATCCATAGCGGCGGCGACAGTTCCAAGCACTATATCCTGAATTTGTTCTGGTGTCATGTTAGCAGCAGTAGCCTGAATACGCTTAGTTTCAGCGTCAAAAGCCTTAATCTGCGTGTTCTGCTCGTCAATTTTCAGCTTCTGCATATCATAGCTATTTTGAAGCTGCTGAATCATGGCAGTCGTCTGTTCCATCTGATCCGCCATCTGATTCATCTGCTGACGCATAACCTGTGCTTCTGGCGACTCATCCGTGTTCTGAAGAACCTTTGGATCAAGCATCTTCTGGAAGCGTTTAGCCATTTCAGCCGAGCCAGGCCAATCCATATTTTCTACAAACAAATCGCCAGCAACCGACCAAAGAGCTGGGTTGGTCTGAAGGATCTGGCCCATCATGTCCATAGCCTCCTGCTTGCGGGTCATGTAGCTAGGCCCGCTAGAGACTTGCACATCGTAAGTGCCGACATTTGGATTGTAGATCTTTTCAATCTCAATACCGTTAACGTCTCTGATTGACCGAATCGCTTCTGGCTGTTGTGGGTTGATCTTAGCCATCCCAACTTCGCCATCTGGCTTAATGATTCGCGCCACGCGCTGCGTGTCATAAATCTTAGGAATCAGATCTACGAGTTGTCTTGTGACATATTTGACAGCGCGGCAAAGATTATCGACGTAGTGGTAAGTAGACGTGTCGCCTTGCCGCTCCCGCGCAAGAATAGCACGACCCGTTCGTTCGTTGCTTGTCGCGCCAATTGAACTATCATACTGACCCGTGGTCGCTTTGATGTCCTCGCCCGCACCGCTCTTAGCCTGTATAAGCCCGATCTGAGCTTCTGGTGGAGAAGAGCGAGTCGGTAAGGGGAGAGGATTTCCTGCTCCGTCCGTGACATCTGGATTGACCTCCAGATACGGCCAATTGTTTGTATTGGCCGTCTTCCAGTTCATCTCATAGCCCTCAAATTGACCGCCATAGCCAATAAAAGGAGCTTTTGGAGCCAGTGCCAGCATTTCTGCTTCTTGGCTGACCCAATAGTTATACATGCGTTGTGCGTCTTTAGCATTACGCACTAGACCGCTTATGAAAATAGATCCTTCGACCTCAAACTCGTTACCGATCACGCGAATGACAGGGATATATTTACCCGCCCAGTCGCGCTCTTCTAACACCTCAAAGCCGTTTGTTTTGAGCCATTTTACACGCGTTCTATCTACTTCGCGTGACCGCAGCGGCTTGCCGAACTGCATCTTCAGCATCTTGTCTTCAGGCGAATTGTTAAACGCCGTGACATTGCCGGGATATAGATTCAACTTCTCTTTTTTATGCTCTTTATAAAAATATTCAGCAATGCGGATCGTGTCCTGCTTGATCCACATGCCTTTGGCTTCGTTACCTACGCCTTGCGTCATCATTGTTGAGATGGGCGTTGCGTCAGGAAACAGTCGCTCGTATTCTTTCTTTTCTATATCCTCAACAATAAAGCACCACTCGGCGTCCTGGCCGCATGGGTCTTGAATTGTCGGGTCCATATAGACGCTAAAGCTGTTGCGGATGCGTCCGATCTTAATGTCTTGATCGAACGAGTTCTCGCCCACATACTCCGTATAAAGCCGTATGTAGCCCTCACCGTAGACGACCTGGTTGTCGCAGGCGGTGTCATAGGCCACGTCAGCGTCTGACATATACTCAATATGCCGCACGATACCGTCGAAGATCTCAGCGACCAGCGGATCAGCGTTCTCATCGGCTGGTATAACCCGCCCCGTTGGGCGATTCTGCCGCTGTTCGTTCGTCACCAGACGGACGTGCTGCGGCAGCTTGTTGACCGTTAGACACGGTCTAGCGTTGATCGTCTGTCCTTGCACCGATCCACGGGTCGCCAGCACGTCAGCAGGCCATTGCCACTGATTGTCTGGTGAGCCAGCCATAAAGCGTAGGTCATCGACCTCGTCGTCACGCGACTCAGAGTAAGCCGACAGCGCCATCTCAAATCGATGGAGCATCTGCGAGATGCGTTCTTTATCGTCCGCTTCGGCTACTTTACCCGCGCCTACAACGTCGTCGTGTGCAAATGACGGCATTAGCAGCCCTTGAGATTACGAAGGACGTGTGGCTTGTCGTGCTTTGGGTTAATCTCACCCGTCAAATGTGGGTGGTGCGTTGGGCTATTACGTTCAGCAAGAAGCGTTTTAGGCACTGGTTTACCTTTCATGCCCGCGCCAGCGTGTGGCTCGCGAGGCTCACGCTTTTCGATTTTCATCGCTGCTTTCTTAGCGTAGCTCATTTCATTTTTCCTTTTTTGGACGCGGCTTTGCGCTTAACTGAATACGCGATTGCAACGGCTTGCTTGACTGGCTTACCAGCCTCAATCTCAGCCTTTACGTTTTTTCTAAAACTCGTCTTGCTGGTCGATTTCTTGAGCGGCACTGACGCCTCCATCTATTGGTAATGCAGCACCCTTAAGGTGCGATCCTTTACGGCCATGATGTGAGCCATAGTTATGGCTCGTCGCACAGACATAGCCGCCCATATTATCTATGAGCGCCTTTGCGTTGCGGGCGTGTCTAGGAGGCTTGGCACCTTTACCTTTACCGCCGTGGATACGCTCGGCCTCTGCGCCCATTTTAGCGTTAGGCATACCGCCTTTAGTCGCGTTGACTTTTTTGCCGTTGCCGATCATCACGTCACCGTGTGAAGAAGTGCAAAATTCAGCACCAGAGACTCGCTATATGCGTTGTTGGTGCTGTTCTTAATAACTATCGTAAACGACCCATCAGATATAGCGCCTACAAACACGTTATACGCGCCTAACGTGCCGCCCGATGATACGCTGCACGTTACCACATCTTTTGACGACACGCTTGAGTTTGTTACTGTGAACACCGCTTGAGCGCTTGGCGCAAGCTGCGAGTTAGCCGTTGTGATCTGTCCAGACGAGGAATTGACTGTCACGCCGGTCGTTTTATTGTTTTGCTGCGTTACAGTGCCATAAGCGCCTGCTGCGTAGCCAATCTGACCAGTCGTCAAGATA
>Ga0214180_1000788_pt1 | contig 10578 bp, 9 predicted proteins | sample TroBogEpilimnion_22_FD_153018 | JGI IMG/M metagenome (GOLD analysis project Ga0214180, IMG submission 153018) | Freshwater microbial communities from Trout Bog Lake, WI - 16OCT2007 epilimnion | ecosystem: Environmental > Aquatic > Freshwater > Lake > Epilimnion/Euphotic zone | place: Trout Bog... | reverse complement strand
TAATTGCTGCTTTGCAGCGAAAATTATATTTTCGCTGCTGCTCTGCAACATAAAAGCCCGATGCGTGTCATCGGGCTTTTTTTCACTCATACATAAGCAAGCCCTCATTTATAGAAGAGCTAAATAGCGCTTGGAACTACCTCGAATCCCGATTACCATTAGCGGTGCGATTCTTAAGTTGCGCATAATAATTAGGGAGGTCGTCATGTCTGAGTATTCATCGAACAGAATCCAAAACAATCCCAAGTACCACCAGTTAGTCAGTCAACGCGATACGTTGGCTTGGACGTTATCCGCCATTGTATGCGTCATGTATTTTGGCTTTATTCTCATGATCGCTTTTGCACCCGATTTTCTGACTCAACCGCTCTCTGCTGACACAGTAATCCCTGTTGGGATGCCCATTGGTGTAGGTGTTATTTTAGTATCCTGCATTCTCACCGCCATTTATGTGCGTCAAGCCAACAGCGTTTTTGATCCGCTCACAGACGAAATCATTCAGGAATCACTCAAATGAGAACTCTAAAAAATACTTTATTGGCGTTCATCACTGCGCTCACTTTGCTGGCCGTGCCGCTCTCGTATGCAGCCGATAGTGCAGCACCTGCAGCAGCGGCACCTACCGCTGCGGCCCCTGCAGCCGCACCTGCTGCGGCAGTGGCTCCCGCCGCCGCAGTAAACCCAGCAGATCTTCCTATTAACTGGCATGCCGTAGGGATGTTCTTGGCCTTTGTGGCCGTCACTTTAATCATTACCTATTGGGCTGCCAAACGAACCAAAACTGCCACCGACTTTTATGCAGCAGGGCGAGGCATTACCGGTTTTCAAAACGGCATGGCCATCGCGGGTGACTACATGTCAGCCGCATCGTTCTTAGGCATTGCAGCCTTGGTATACATGAACGGCTTTTACGGATTAATTTTTTCCGTAGGCTGGTTGGTGGGTTGGCCCATTATTCTGTTCTTGATTGCTGAGCGTCTGCGCAATTTGGGTAAATTTACCTACGCTGACGTGGCCTCCTTCCGCTTGCAACAAGGTCCCGTACGGACCATGGCGGCCGTGGGCTCCTTAATCGTGGTGATTTGGTACCTCATCGGTCAAGCCGTGGGTGCTGGACAATTGCTGCACACCTTGGTGCCGCAAATTTCATATCGTCAATCCATCATCATCGTGGGTACGTTAATTATTATTTATGTCACCTTCGGCGGCATGAAAGCCACCACCTGGGTGCAAATTATTAAAGCCGGTTTGCTGCTGGGCGGCGCTACATTAATGGCCATTGGTGTAATGGCGCACGAAGGGTTCAGTTTTGAAAAGCTGTTCGCTGATGCGGTGGCTATTCACCCCAAACATTTAGAGATTATGAAATCCGTAGTGCCTATTGGCGCCAAGGCCAACCCCATTGAATCTATTTCATTGGGCTTAACGCTGATGTTTGGTACTGCTGGTTTGCCGCATATTCTAATGCGTTTCTTCACTGTAACCGATGCCAAAGCGGCGCGTAAGTCTGTGTTGTACGGCACCTGTTTCATTGGTTACTTCTACATCCTGACCTTCATCATTGGTTTTGGTGCCATTGTTTTGGTGGCCAATAACCCCGAGTATGTGGCTGATCTCTCGAAGAGCATCCTAGCGCTGAAAGGCGGCGGTAGTATGCCGGCGGTGTATCTGTCTCACGCCATTGGCGGCGACTTCTTCTTGGGCTTTATTGCCGCCGTGGCCTTCGCTACCATCCTAGCGGTGGTGTCGGGTTTAACCTTGGCTGGCGCCTCAGCATTGTCCCATGACATTTATGCCAACGTGATCATGAAGGGCAAAGCCACTGAAGCGCAGGAAGTATGGGTTTCAAAAATCTGCGTCATTGGCTTAGGTATTTTGGCCATCTTACTGGGCATGGCGTTCGAGAAACAGAACGTGGCCTACATTGTGGCGCTTACCTTCTCCATCGCAGCCTGTGCCAACTTCCCGATTCTGGTGTTGTCGGTATTCTGGCGTGGTCTTACCACACGCGGCGCAGTATTGGGCGGCTACACCGGCATCTTTGGTTCCATCGGGTTGCTGATTATCGGACCCACGGTATGGACCAAGGTACTGGGCAACGGCCCTGCTATCTTCCCATATGATTTCCCAACCTTTGTGGTGTTGCCCGCTGTGTTGATTGTGGCATTCTTGGCCTCCGTCACCGATAACAGCGAAAGCGCGCAAAAAGAACGTGCTGCATTCAATGCACAGAAAGTACGTTCTGAAACAGGCTTGGGTTCTGAGGTGGGTGCTTCACACTAAGTAACGATGGGGGGTCAGACCCCGGCAGGGGTCTGACCCCAATTTACTGTTTAAGGTGACGCAATTTGATGAACATCATTGCAGCCATCAAAGCATCATTGAGCGCATCATGCTCTTCGCGTTCGGGTAGGTTTAAATGTTTCATCATGGTGTGGAAATGTAAATCCACATTACTGCCCACCTGCTGGGCGTATTTATAATCGTAGTACATGCCAGACACTTCAATTTGCCGTTGCGGCAAAGGGATGCCTAAAAAAGGCCGTACCAAACGATTCAGCATGGCCACATCAAATTCTAGGTAATATCCCACCAAGGGTCGGTTTCCCACAAAATCTAAAAACTGTTGAATAGCCACCTGTGGGTCCAGGCCATTGGCCACATCCATACTGCGCAGGCGGTGAATGCGAATACTTTCAGCAGCCACATGAACGGTCGGACGTATAAACAACTCAAGACGCTGGCTGGTCATGATTTGATTGCCGCGAATAAGAACTGCGCCAATAGAAATAATTTCATCGCGCTGACGATCTAACCCAGTGGTTTCGCAATCCACAGCCACCCACTCATTGGGCGGCGGGGTATCAAAGAGGCTGGCGTATTCTGCGCGCTTTAACCGACTGCGATACCAGTGAGCCATCAGCCATTGCCACATGACTTACAGCGCGCCCAGTTTAAAATGGAAATGCAAGACCCCGCGGAATCGCTTCACCACCTGTAGGCTGTCACGCAGTAGGTCGCGTTCTAAGGTGCTCAATGATGATAGGATTACCAAATTAGTAGGGCGCTGATCAAGAGCCATTTGGCGCAAACCCTGCTTAAGGCGTACATCCATTAGGAAATGCAGAGATTCTTGTAGGTCGGTGGCAAGGTCCCCTGGAACACGGTTCAGCAGTACCAAGGCCTCAATACGCTCGATGGTACCGGTCATTGTTAAGCGCGCCTCTAGGGCCAGACTGCGAATGCCATGCACAATCGGAAAAATACCCAATTTTTTAATGTCTAGTTCTTCGTTTCCGGTGCCACCTGTTAAAAGGCGCGACCACCAGCTGCTTTGCTCAGAGAAACTATCCGCTGCGCGGGCGAAATGAGCAAAGAAGCTTGGCGTATCTTGCAGACAATTAAAAAAATACTCTTTTAATTCTTCCAGCAACATATGGTCACCACAAACGGAAACGGCATCCGCAAAAATAGCCAATCGCATATGGGTTTCGCTATTAGGATGAAACACCCATTGCCGTACTGTTACTTTAAAGTCCTCTAAGCTCTGACACCACAGTGGATTGCGCATCATGATGCCGCCCAAGCAAGGGGGATATCCAAATTCATACAGCGCATCGTTAAACGCACTGGTGATGCGACTTAAATCTGCGCAATGATACCCATTACACAGGATAAGTCCGTTGTCTTGATCGGTTTTAAGGATCTGCTCAGCCCGCCCTTCGCTGCCCATCACAATCAGACAGCTGTTATCAATCAATTCTTGGGGAGCAATAAAATGCCACAGTTTGGTGTATACCTTAGCGTTCAGTTCTTGTACCAAGCGCGCAATTAAACTTACTTTCACTTCGCTCTCACTGAGCAAACCGATCAAGCGCGACAATGCAGCGCACGCATGCTTTAACTCATCTTGGGATTGGGCTTGCTGAATTTGTACCCAAATTAAATGGGAGTGATTTGAAATAAAGCTTAGTAAATCAAGCTGTTCGATAACACCTATAATCTCGCCTTGGCGCTTTACCACTACCCGATGCACGCCATGACGGATCATTAAGATCAACGCGTCAAATACTGATGCACCCTGATCGGCCTCAACCAGGGCCCACGTGGTGAGCTGACCTACAGGAAACTCATGTGGGTTGCGATCTGCCAGCAAGGCGCGACGAATGTCCGTGGTCGTAAAAATCCCCACCCGTTTGGGGTTGGAGTTGGAGTTGGGGTCAGACCCCAAATCGGGGTCTGACCCCAACTCCAATTCCAACCCCAATTCCCCGCGCACCAACACATGGGATAACTTTTCTTTTTCCAGCAATTGCGCTACAGAAAATACATCCATTTTCTCGCTTACAAAGCGCGCCGGCCTAACAAAGGCCTGGTCAATGCGCGACAGCATTAAAGAGTGCAGTTCACGTTGCGAGCGGCGCTCACCCAAGGCGCGCATTTTTTTCGAAAGATCGGAGAAGAGTAGGGCGCTGAACGTGGAATTGGCAGCAATCAATCGTTGCACCGTGTCCTTGGGCACCAAATACACAATTAATTCTTCGGCGGCCATAAATACTCCGCTCACCTGACCGGAGATTAGACTGCGTCCATCAAAACATTCGTCTTTGCTGTACACGCACACCACTTCGCCTTGTTCGGTTTGTTGCACATGCCCTTTGATAATGACAAACAAGGACTGGGGCTGATCTTGGGGCGATAAAATCACTTCCCCTGCGGGGTAATAGCCAATATCCACCGTATTGCGAACCCATTGCTGCTGTTCGTTGGTCAGCCCATCAAATGGGGCGGCAGAGAAGTTAAAGGACTTTGGCATAGGGAGTTGGGCTGTGATGCACTATACTTTTATTAATGAACAGATATTAGGATGCAACCCATGGCCAAAAACAGCAAGCCCCATAGAACCCCCCCATCCAAAACCTGGTCGGGACGCTTTTCAGTCCCTATCGCACAGTCGGTGAAGGAATATACCGCTTCGGTTACTTTTGACCATGTGCTGGCAGAGTTCGACATTCAGGGCTCGCTGGCTCATGCCCAAATGCTTCATGAAGCCCAAATTATTTCGGCCGCTGACTTAAAAGCCATACAAAAAGGACTGTCCACCATTTTGGCGGACATACAGGCAGGTCATTTTAAGTGGAATTTAGACGATGAGGACGTGCACCTTAATATTGAACGGCGCTTAACGGCTTTGGCCGGTGATGCGGGCAAGCGGCTTCATACGGCGCGCTCGCGCAATGATCAGGTGGCTACCGATATCAGACTTTATCTGCGCCACCACATAGATCAATTAATCACCTTGCTAGGCGTCACTCAGTTGGCTTTGCTGGATTTGGCCCAAAGCCATGCAGATACCCCCATGCCGGGCTTTACCCACCTGCAGGTGGCGCAACCCGTCACCTTTGGGCATCATCTGCTGGCTTATGTGGAAATGTTTGAACGAGATATTCAGCGCCTAACGGACTGTCGGCACCGGGTTAATCAATTGCCCCTCGGAGCGGCCGCTTTGGCAGGCACCAGTTACCCCATTAATCGAGCGCGGGTGGCAGAAATATTGGGCTTTGAAGGGCTTTGCCTCAATTCACTGGACGCGGTATCCGACCGTGACTTTGCCATTGAGTTTTGTGCTCATGCCGCTCTTATCATGACGCATATTTCACGCTTATCTGAGGAATTGGTGCTCTGGTCCAGTCCACGTTTTGGTTTTATACACATCGGCGATGCGTTTTGCACCGGCTCGTCCATCATGCCCCAAAAGCGTAATCCGGACGTGCCGGAACTGGCGCGGGGCAAAACGGGGCGGGTGACCGGCCACCTCATGGGCCTGCTAACCCTCATGAAAGGGCAGCCCTTGGCCTACAACAAGGACAACCAAGAGGATAAGGAGCCCCTTTTCGATACGGTTTCCACAGTCAGCCAAACCCTCACCATCTTTGCAGAAATGCTGGGCAGCGTGAGTGCAGATGCCCCCGCCATGCGCCAAGCCGTCATGGAAGGATTTGCTACCGCCACAGATTTGGCTGATTACCTGGTTAAGAAAGGGATGCCCTTTCGCGATGCTCATGAAGTAGTGGCCCGTGCCGTACGGGCTGCTGAAGTTGCCGGTTGCGATTTGCCCAACCTATCGCTCACCACGTTAAAGGGCTTTTCAACCCTGATTGATCAAGACGTCTACAGCGTATTAACCATTGAAGGGTCGTTGGCCAGTCGCGATTGTTGGGGGGGTACGGCACCAAAACGCGTACGCGCCGCCATTAAAGCGGCACGCAAACGCCTTGCGCGTCATTCGCCTGCGGTTAAATAACCGCTCTTAGGCACCTGCTCGCGGCAGATTTTACGGGTCTCGGGGCCTGAGAGGCGCTCACCAAACCAAGCACAATGATGGATGCGCTGGCTTTTGCGCTGGCAATACACGCAGGTATTGCAAGTGCCAAAAGGAGGGCCGCCATTTTGGTTCTGCATCTCATAGAGGATGGTCCGCAATACCGAAACGCTGTAGCGTACCCGGTTGGCGCTCACCTCGCGCGTAGCCGTCTGCCACAAGCCAGAGGGATTGGATTCATCCAAAAAGGCCTCGCCCAAAGCACTTAAACGCAGACGCACCACCCGTCGATCAATTTCATCTTGATAGCGCTCAATAAGGCCGCGGCGGTCTAATAGCAGCAAACTTTGCGATACAGTACCCTTGGTGGTATCCAAGTATTCGGCTAATGCTTGGGGGGTATTGCTGAAACGATTGACCTGCGCTAAAAACAGCAATGCCTGTACATGCACCGGCTGGAGCCCTTCTTCGCTGCCCACCCGACGAAATTCAGCCCGCATCAGATTGGCCAAGCGGTCCACCAAGTCCAGTAATACCACAGGATTTTTAAGCATTCAGAAATAATAGCGAGTCAAAACTAATTTGTCAAAAATTGCAAAATCAGTTTTTTTAGTATTGATACGATACTATCACCCTTCTAGACCCCTGAAAATGGGGCTTTTTTTACCTTATTAGCCCCATTTTAGCCCCCGTCAAGGGCTAAAAATAATACTGTTGTAAATACAACAACAGCCTGAAGACCCTTTACTGACGCGGGTTTCCGGGCAGTGATTCATATTTTTTTGTGTTTGTGGCGATAAAACAAGAGAAAACATGCTTATTTACCCTGTGATAGACTGCAAATCATGAAATTCTTAAATTATCTTTCTCTTTTCTTCGCGTGCACACTGTGTGTCACAGCGTTTTCCGGTTGCGGATTGAAAGGTCCGCTGTTTTTACCTCCCGCCAGTGCGCCAACACCCACACCGACGTCTAAAGTGCCCTCCGCAGAACCCAGCAGCCCCGCTGAAACCCAACAACCAAGCGCTTCTCCACGATGATGCCGGATCATTTTCTGCCTTATGGTGTAACACGTGAAGACGGCATTTTGTACGTGGAACAATGCTCGCTAAGCGACTTGGCTCAACAGTTTGGCACGCCTTGCTACGTTTATTCGAAGGCGGCTATCAGCGCGGCCTATACTGAATTTGCCAATGCGTTTGCTGGGCAAAACACCCTTATTTGCTATGCCGTAAAGGCCAACGGCAACCTTGGCCTATTGGGGCTACTGTCTAGGCTGGGCGCGGGTTTCGACATTGTTTCGGGCGGCGAATTGGGGCGTGTTTTGGCCGCCGGTGGCAACCCTCAAAAGATCGTTTTTTCGGGCGTGGGTAAAAGTGCTGCGGAAATGAGGCAGGCATTATCAGCAGACATTCTATGCTTCAACGTTGAGTCTGCCGCTGAGTTGCGCCGCTTATCGCAAGTGGCCTGCAGCATGGGGCTGACCGCACCCATCTCATTACGCGTAAATCCTGACGTAGACGCACAAACCCATCCTTACATCGCCACCGGCCTTAAAGACAGCAAATTTGGCATTGCTTACGGTGATGCTTTTCCACTCTACCAAGAGGCTGCTGCGTTACCAGGCATTGCCATACATGGCATTGATTGCCATATCGGGTCGCAAATTACCGAGCTCTCCCCCTTCCTTGCCGCACTGGAAAAGGTACTGGCCTTAGTGGAGCGTTTGAAGGGTGCAGGGATCACGCTGCAGCATGTGGATATGGGCGGTGGCGTGGGGATTCGCTATCGTGATGAAACCCCCTTGAACGTAGCGGAGTATGCCAAGGCCATACAGGCGTTACTGAAAGGCTTTTCAGGGCGTTTATTGCTTGAGCCTGGGCGCAGAATTGTTGGCAACGGGGGCCTGCTGCTGACCCGTGTGGAGTATCTCAAATCGGCACCCGAGCGCGAATTTGCCGTAGTGGACGCGGCTATGAATGATCTCATTCGCCCAGCGCTCTACCAAGCCTGGCACGAGATCGTTCCCGTGGTGACGCGAGTTGCGCAAAACCGCATCCTGGATGTGGTGGGGCCGGTGTGTGAGAGCGGCGATATATTGGGCACTGCGCGCAGCCTAAGCCTTGAGGAAGGCGATTTATTGGCGATTTTGTCAGCAGGCGCCTATGGCTCCTCTATGGGGTCTAACTACAATGCTCGACCTCGCCCCCCGGAAATCCTGGTGGACGGTCGCGCTGTAACGGTCATTCGCCGCGCTGAAAGCTTTGACGATCAGATTCGAAACGAAATTCCAGCGCCTTAAGGCCGCACCTCTCAAACTTATCTGAGTTTTTGTAATTTGTGCATATTTAGTATCGCTTCGCTACTAAATATTCACCAGTCATTCAAAATAATCCACAATCCTTTCCAGCAAAAGCGCCGTAGACGAAAGTTCTGAAATAGAATCTAGTCACCAAGAGGCATGCGATGATTTTTTTACGTTTGCCGTTTGCGTGGGTTCTATCGGAAGCGATCGATTGCTCCCACCTGGTAGTGCAACACGCACGAAAGAAATGGAACAGCCGATCAATTGAAAAGGAGTTTTAACAATGGTAACAGCCAAAAAGAAACCCGCAGCCCGTAAACCGGCCGCAAAGAAGAAAGTAGTCGCACGCAAACCAGCTGCCAAGAAGGTTGCTGCTAAGAAACCAGTGGCTCGCAAGACCGTAGCCAAGAAGAAACCAGCTGCTAAGAAGAAAGTAGCCGCCAAGAAGAAACCAGCTGCTAAGAAGAAAGTAGCCGCCAAGAAGAAACCAGCTGCTAAGAAAGCAGTTAAGAAACCAGTAGCAAAGCGTAAACCAGCTGCTAAGAAAGCAGCTGTGAAGCCTGCTGCTAAGCGTAAACCAGCTGCTAAAAAGCCAGCCGCCAAGAAAGCTGCTGCAAAGCCTGCTAAAAAACGCGCTGCTCCCAAAGCTTCTGCGCCGATCATTTCGGCACCTTTGATCAAGCCAATGTTCTAATTTTGGCCCGATCCCACCGAACATCGCGTCTTATGGGCACGATGTTCGGTGGCTTTAATTTCTTTATACCCCCCAAAGCACTATTTTGGAATAGCCACCTGGGTCATTCGGACCTCTAGGGTGTCTGTTTTTTGCAGTAGTTTTTCACTTTCACCATGGCGATCAAAATAGCGTGGGCTGGGAATCATAGACGCCAAGCGTGCCGCTTGTGCCGCTGTTATTGTTTCTACGGGTTCATGATAGTAATGTGTGGCGGCAGCCTCACAACCAAACACCCCATCCCCCCATTCAATCACGTTGAGATATACCTCCAGGATACGACGCTTACTCCAGGTGGTTTCCAGCATCACTGTAATGATGGCTTCTTGAGCCTTGCGCCATATGCTGCGTTGACCCGATAAAAACAGGTTTTTAGCCAGTTGTTGGGTAATGGTAGAGCCCCCCGCCACCGCTTTGCCACGGCGCAAGTCTTTATTCAAGGCGATTCTCATCCCCTCCCAGTCAAAACCGGAGTGACTAACGAAGGTGGAATCTTCTGCAGCCACCACTGCTCGCTTAAGTCCGTCAGGAATATGCTCGTAGTTCACCCAGGGGTGAGGGAGAATATCCGGGCGCCCCATGGCCAGGCGGGCCTCAGAGCGAATATTCATGAAGGAGGTGCGCTGCGGCTCATGGCTGCGCCACCACAATACTTGGGCCAGAACCCACATCTCCCATATGACAAAGACCAGTAAGGTGCCGCCCAACAAGCGTCCTATCCAGCGCTTTACACCTTGGTTCACACACTCTCCGCGCGCAGTTGGCGCAATACTGCGGCAGTGTCTGGATAGATGCCACGCCATAGGTGAAAGGACTCAGCCGCTTGCTCCACCAGCATCCCCAACCCGTCCACAGCGCGTAGTGATCCCAGGTTATGTGCCATTTCTATGAATGGGGTGCTTTGTGCATACACCATGTCATAGGCCACCGTGTGAGGACCAAACACGCTGGGCGGGATATTGGGAACGCTGCCGTCTAAGCTGCTGGAGGTGGCGTTAATCACCACATCAAATACACCCTTAGGGATTTCCTCCAGCCCACAGGCCTGGCAACGCGACAGCCAAAGAGGCGTTATGGCGCCCGAGGCCTGTAAAGCTTCGCGCAATTGCAGCGCACGCGCTGCAGTGCGGTTGGCAATCACGAGCAGTGCGGGTTCTTGGTCTAACAAAGGGCCCACCACGCCGCGTGCCGCGCCCCCAGCCCCCAGCAATAGTATCC
>Ga0214180_1000786_pt1 | contig 10591 bp, 9 predicted proteins | sample TroBogEpilimnion_22_FD_153018 | JGI IMG/M metagenome (GOLD analysis project Ga0214180, IMG submission 153018) | Freshwater microbial communities from Trout Bog Lake, WI - 16OCT2007 epilimnion | ecosystem: Environmental > Aquatic > Freshwater > Lake > Epilimnion/Euphotic zone | place: Trout Bog... | reverse complement strand
GCGGCAGGAATCGGCGACATGAGGCACCCCGCTTGAACCACCCCTCTGCCCCAGCGTAGCCCGCCCGCGGCTTGAGCGAGGGGCCAGTACCGGGACGCCAGTCCGCCGTTAACGCAGAGATCGCAGAGCATAGCGCAGAGGCTTCCTGTATGCCGCAGGCGACGGCACCCCAGACCTCGGCGTTCTCTGCGCGAGGCTCTGCGACCTCTGCGTTGACGCCGAATTTGCCAACGCCGCCGACCTGGACGTTGGGAACGAAAAGCGGGTGTCGCTGTCGACGCGCCGGCGTCATGATTTCGCGCGGCTAGGCGTGGGTCCTCGCCCTTCGGCGAGGATGACAGTGGGCGGACGGGAGGCGAGGCGCGAAACACTACCCCGCCGAAGAAGGCCGCTGGATCAACCCCCAAATGCTCGGCAATTCCCCCACCGGAATTTCGATCAACGCCGGACCCGGCCGCCCGAACGCATCCTTTAACGCCGCGCGCAGATCCTCCGGCGTTTCCGCCCTCGTCCCGCGCATCCCGAAACTATGCGCCAGCGCCACGAAATCCGGGTTCCGCAAATCCACCCCGATCATCCGCCCGCCGTATTGAGTCTGCTGGATCCGCTTCACATTCCCGAACGCCCCGTCGTTCATCACGATGGCAACGACATCGATCCCGTGCGCCACGGCGGTGGACATTTCCTGCACATTGAACATGAAGCCGCCGTCGCCGGAAATGGATAAAACCTTCTTATCCGGACACGCGACCTTGGCACCCAAAGCCGTCGGATACGCATACCCCAACGTCCCCTGATACCCCGGCGTAATCAACGTCCTCGGACGATAGAACGGCATCCCGTACTGCACGAACGTCGCCAGTTGCGTGACATCGGTGACCAGAATGCCGTCCTCCGGCAATTCCTCCCGGATTACACGCGCCAACTGGAATTGTTGCTCCAGCGTCGCCAGCTTGCCGGCGACGTCCTGACGCACCGCCGCGACCCGGGACGCGATCGAAGGCCGTTGCGACAGGCCCGACAGCAGCGCGTCCAACCCGGTATCGGCGTGGCAGATCAGCGTCACGTCGGCGGGTGAGGGCAACGCGGCCTGACGCGGATCGATGTCGATGCGGATAATTTTGACCTCCCCTGCCCTGCCCCAGGACAAGGCTGGTGCGAGGAAGCGGGTGCCGACGACCACGGCGACATCGACCTCGGGCCACAGCGCCTGCCCCTCCAGCATCCCCGCCGCCAAGGGATGCCGAGCATCGATGGCCCCGCCGCCGGTGCGGCTGCCGATGACCGGCGCCTGCAGCCGTTCGGCGAAGCGGCGCAACGAGTCCGTCGCGTCCATGACCCCCGCGCCGACAAAAATCGCGGGGTTACGGGCGGAGGCCAGCAACCGAGACGCCGCCTCCACCGCCGCCGGATCGGGGGATGGGCGTGCGGCGGGCACGAACCCCTCCGGCAGTTCCACGTCCCCAACCCGAGCCAACACGTCCGGCGCCATTTCGAACACCGCCGGATGGTGCCGCCCGGCCAGCATCGACTGGAACGCCTGTTGCAGCAGCGCCGGCGCCTGATCCGGCGTCTCCGCCCGCTCCACCCACGGCACGACGCCGCGCAGCGCCATGGTCTGGTCCCGCAGCTCGTGCGGAATGCCCAGGCCGAGGCCGATTTGATACGACGGTATCTGCCCCGTCAGCCCCAGCACCGGCACGTTGGACCCCGCCGCCGTGGACAGTGCCGCCGTCGCGTTCAGGATGCCCGGTCCCGGCACGACCGCGAACACGCCCACCTTCCCCGACGCCTGCGCATAGCCGAGCGCCATGTAGGCACAGCCTTGCTCATGGCGGGTGTGGAAGGTGCGGATGGTCTGGCGCTGACCGTGCAACGCGTCGAACAGCGGGTCGAGTTGGATGCCCGGCAGGCCGAACACGGTATCCACGCCGAAGCGCGCCAGAGTGCGGACAACGGCCTGGCCACCGGTCATGCGTTCGGTCATGGGACTTGGTTTCCTCGGTCGATGGGTCGTGCGACGTTGCTACGTAAGCTGCCGCAGCTTCGCAACCCAGGGCGAGTCGGACATTTCCATCGCCCGAACCAATGCGAACACGCTGTCGGCCTGCCGCTCATCGAAGTGAAGGTCGCTCTTTTCGGCCAGCGCGATCAGATTTTCCAGTGCCTCGCCGTATTCGCCATAACCGATGTCTTCTCGGATAACCGCGAGATCGTCGGCCGGCCATGCGGCCGCGAGATCGTCCGTCAATTGGAGGAACGACCGGCGGATCGCTTCGAGCTCTACCAAGTCGGCCATCGATACCTCCTCATCGGTTCAGTGGAAGGTTGGTGGGGTGCGCCGTACGGATGGTCACCCCGTCTGCGTCGACGATAACACGTATTTCAACCCCGTGCCGCATGCCCCGAACATCGGTGCGCCCGTTCCATCGGAGACGGCGTTCGGATCCCGAGTCGTTCGCGACGCTTTCAATCGCGGCGCTAACCGTGTCGTCGTCCCAAGTCGCCGGGAACTCGGTCTTACCCAGGTGACCTGTTCCATATCGGTGGCCACCGCCACTTGCATCACCGTCCAGAATATGGCGCCGCCGATCTTCGTAAACCCTGGCGTACACGATTGTTGCTCCGAGACCAACAACCCCAGGTTGTCGTCATCGTGCTTTTCGCGTCAAGCACAAACCGCCCGTCGGTTAACGTGCGACGGACTCCTTCATCGCTGTCGCGGGCAGACCGACGCGCCGTATCAGCGTCGCGCGGGCATCGCGATCCGCCGTCCGGCGCCCTTGGGCAGTTCGGCCGGGGCATACCGCCGCACCATCTCCTGGATATGGGCATCCAGGTCCGGCGGGCAGGCGGCCACCTTGCGCACGGTCATGTCGATATGCAGCGCCATCAGTTCCTGCACCGCCGAGCGTTCGCCGCTGTCCACGTGGAACATCTCGTGGAAATAGTGGACCCGCTTGGCATCCGCCCCCAGCAGCCAAGTGCGGATTTGCAGCTTGTCGCCCAGATGCACCTCCCGCTCGTAGACCGTGTGCGTCTCCGCCACGAAGGACGAATTGCCGGTCTTCTCCCGGTAGGTGTTGCCCATGCCGAGCGTCTCGTAGAACAGGTCGGTGGCGAGGTCGAAGACGACCACGTAGTAGGCGAGGTTCATGTGCCCGTTGGAGTCGATCCACTCCGGCCGGACCACGTCGTCGTAGGTTGTCACATAGGTGCTCATGCTGCGGCGCACCTTGTTGGCGAACGCCGTCGCGGTCAAGTTGCGGTGCAGCATAAACGGACGATTACCCCCTCATGGACGAACCCGACGGACTTCCGCCCCAAGCGCGGCGGCGCGCCATCGTCACGATCACGATCGCCGTCGCGATCTCGGTTCTGAGCACCGCGATCGCCAACATCGCCTTGCCGACGATGGCGGATGAGCTGCATGCGACACCCGCGACCTCCATCTGGGTGGTGAACGCCTATCAGTTGGCGGTGACGGTGAGCCTGCTGCCGTTGTCGTCGCTGGGCGACATCAAGGGCTACAAGCTGGTGTATATGTGGGGGCTGGCGGTATTCACCCTGGCCTCGGTCGCCTGCGGGCTGGCGTCGACGCTGCCGATGCTGGTTGTCGCGCGCATCGCTCAGGGCTTCGGCGCGGCGGGAATCATGAGCGTCAATACCGCCCTGATCCGCTTCATCTTCCCCCGCGCGCGCCTCGGCCGAGGCATCGCGATGATGGGCCTGATCGTGGCCGTGTCGTCCGCGTCCGGCCCGTCGCTGGCGGCGCTGATCCTGGGGTTCGCGTCCTGGCACTGGCTGTTCCTGATCAACGCCCCATTCGGCGCGCTGGCGGTGTTCCTGGCGCTGCGGTCCCTGCCCAGCACGCCACGATCGGGCCAGAAATTCGACTACGCCAGCGCGGTGTTGAACGCCCTGACCTTCGGGCTGCTGCTGTTGGGGCTGGACGGGCTGGGGCATGGCAACGCCGGGGTGCAGGTCGCGGCGGAACTGCTGGCGGGCGGCATCGCGGCGGTGGTGTTCATCCGGCTGCAGAAATCCCGAACGGAGCCGATGCTGCCGGTCGATCTGTTCAAGCTGCCGATCTTCGCGCTGTCGGTGGGGACATCCGTCTGCTCCTACGCCGCGCAGACGGTCGCCTATCTGGCCTTGCCCTTCTATTTCCAGGTCGCGGGCGGCTTCTCCCAATCCCATGTCGGACTGCTGATCACGCCCTGGCCGGCGGTGGTGGTGTTCATCGCGCCGCTGTCCGGGCGGCTGTCCGACAAATATCCGGCGGGGCTGCTGGGCGGGATCGGCCTTTTCGTGCTGACCGTGGGGCTGCTGCTGGCGCGCCAACTGCCGCCGGATGCCGCGTTCGTCGACGTTGTCTGGCGGATGATGATCTGCGGCATCGGCTTCGGCTTCTTCCAGTCCCCGAACAACCGAGCGATCATCACCGCGGCACCCCGGCATCGCAGCGGAGCGGCGAGCGGGATGCTCTCCACCGCTCGGCTCACCGGCCAGACGGTGGGGGGCGTGACGGTCGCGCTGGTGTTCGCGATCACCCATGGCGACATCGCCCACGGTGTGCACATGGCGCTGCTGGCGGGGGCTGTGTTCTCCGGTCTGGCGTGCTGCGTCAGCTTTCTGCGTTTGACCCAGCCGGCGGCGGTGTAATAACCCGTCATGGTCGGGCCTGACCCGACCACCTCTATCCCATTGGCCTGAGATGGTCGGGTCAGGCCCGACCATGACGGGTCGGACAGGAGCCCGCGCCATGGACGATCTATTGAGCAATTCCCGCATCCTGTCCGCTTACCGCGCCCGCACGCCGGGGTCGGCCGATCTGGCGAAGGAGGCCGCGACGCTGTTCCCCAGCGGCATCACCCACGATTCCCGGCACCTGGACCCGTACGGCGTTTACGTCACCCGCGCCCAAGGGCCGCATAAATGGGACGTGGACGGCAACAAATACGTCGATTTCTACGGCGGCCACGGCGCCCTGCTGCTTGGGCACGGGCATCCGGCGGTGACAGCGGCGGTGGCCGAGGCGCTGGCGGACGGCACGCATTTCGGCGCCTCCCACCCTCGCGAGCTGGCCTGGGCGCGTGCGGTGCAGCGGCTGGTGCCGTCGGCGGAGCGAGTGCGCTTCACGTCCTCCGGCACCGAGGCGACGCTGATGGCCGTGCGCCTGTCCCGCGCCTTCACCGGCCGCCCGGTGTTGCTGCGCTTCCAAGGCCATTTCCACGGCTGGCACGACCACATGGCCGCCGGCTACACCAGCCATTACGACGGGTCGGCGACACCCGGCGTGCTGGCCGAGGTCGCGGCGCAATCCATCCTGATCCCGCCCAACGACCTGCCGGCGTTGCGCGCGGCCTTGGCCCGAGGCGACATCGCGGCGGCGATCCTGGAACCCACGGGGTCGTCGTTCGGCCAAGTCCCGATCGGCGCCGAATTCCTGCGCGAACTCCGCCGCCTGACGGAGGAAGCCGGCACGCTGCTGATAATGGACGAAGTCGTCAGCGGCTTCCGCGCGACCAAGGGCGGCGCGCAAGCGGCGTACGGGGTACGGCCGGATTTGTGCAGCTTCGCCAAAATCCTCGCCGGCGGCCTGCCGGGCGCGGCGGTCGCGGGACGAAAGGACATCTTGGATCAACTCGATTTCGCCGTATCGGCCAAGACCGGGCGTGAGAAAATCCAGCATCAGGGCACATTCAACGCCAATCCGGTCTCGGCCGCGGCGGGCACGGCGGCGCTAACCGTGATCGCCGAGACCGATGTATCCGACCGCGCCTCCGCCACGGCGGCATCGCTGCGAGCAGCGGTGAACGCGGTGCTGGCCGAGGAGAATGTCGGCTGGGGCATGTATGGCACGTTCTCCGGCTTCCATCTGTTCATGGGTGCGGCCGGCGTAACGGTGAAACCGGGCGCGTTCGAGCCGGAGGGGCTGCCGATGGCGGTGCTGAAATCCCAACCGGCGGCGCTGTCGCACAAGCTACGCTTGGCGCTGCTGGTGAACGGGGTGGATGTGAACGGCCGCATCGGCGGATTCGTGTCGGCGACGCACACCGCCGACGATGTCACGCACACAGCCGGCGCGTTCCGGGAAGCGGTGCGGATGTTGCGGGCCGAGGGGGAGTTAGCGGCGTGATCAGAGCACGGCGATCAGTTCGTCCACCGTGAGGTCGGCTTGGTGCAGGATACTGCGCAGCGTCCCACGTTTGATGTCCCCGGCGTGCTGAGGGACAACGACCCGCAGCGTGGTCCTGTCCAGATGCTTCAGGACATGATGACTACCGGCTGTGTGATGGATGTAAAACCCGTCACGCAGCAACGCCCGAAGCAAACGAGCGGCGGTAACGGTCGGCAGGGCCGTCATTCGGCGGCGACAGCCACCGTCAACCGGCGCATGGGGGGAAGTTCCGCAGCTTCGTACGGGGGATCCTCCCCGTCAATCGCCAGCGATTCCAAGTAGGCCCGCAGGCAACCCTCAGCCATTGCTTGCGCTTCGTCGAGTGTCTCGCCTTGGGTCGCCAGACCGGGAATGGCCGGAAAGGTGACCACGAAGCCGCCCTCCTCGGCGGGTTCGAAGACCGCAGTGTAGCTGAATTGGCGTCCCATGGCGGCATCCTTGCGAGAGGGCATGTGGTAACCCTTATCCCATATCGAGGCAGCAGTCCTCAATCGGTTTGGCGACCTAGTCTCTCCATCGACTTTTCAGCATCGTGTCGTCCTCGCCTATCAGCGAGGACGACACGGCACGGGAAGACCCGTCCAGTTACGGCGCGATCAACCGATAAACCCGCGCCGCCGTTCCGCTGTACAACGCCTTCTTCTCCGCCGCCGACGCGTTCTTCGTCAGAATCTTGAACGCATTCCACAGCTCGGTGTAGCCGCAAGATTGCTTGTCCGGCGGGAAATTGCTCTCGAACATGCAGCGATCCACGCCGAACGATTCGATGCATGGCTCGATATATTGCCGCCACGCATCGGCCAGTTCCTGCGATGTCGGCGGATAATCCCGGTCATGGAAACCGAACCCGAACGAGGTCATCCCGATCCCGCCCAGCTTCACATTCACGTTCGGGCATTTCGCCAGTTCCGCGATATCCTTGCGCCACGTCGCATGGATTTCCTTACGCCGCCCGGAATAAGGCCCGACGCCCAGCACGCCGCCGACATGGTTCAGAATAATCGTCGTTTCCGGGAACGCCCGCGCGAGGTCGATCGCGTCAGGCAGTTGCGGATGATACTGCCAGGATTCGAAGCTTAGCCCCAGTTTCCCCAACTGCGCGAAGCCCGCTCGGAAATTCGGATCGCGGTTGATTCCCGGCGGCACGTAACGCGACACGAAATTCTGGATTTCCGGATGCGGGTCCCAGGACACGCCGTAACGAATGCCGCGGAACCGGCCGCCGCCGACTTTCATTTGCTCTTCCAGCACGTCCCGCACGCGGGCGCCCAGACTCAGATCGGCATGGCCGATGATGGCCTCGGCGACACGGATCGGGCCGTAATTGCCGGATGCGCTCATGGCCGCGATGCCGTTGACGAATTCCACCTCGCCGATGGGGCGCAGTTCCGGCGCGCCGGTTTTGCGGTACATCGCCTGACATTCGAGGAAGACGGTGGAAACGATGTTGTGTTTCCCCTTGCCGATATCGGCCAGCAAATGTTCCAGGAAATACCGGCCGCGATGGGCGGTATCCCAGAAATGGTGGTGCGGATCGACGATCGGCAGGTCCGGCTCCAACGCCGCCTCGGTCGGACGCTTGGCCAGCCACGCGGCCAGGAACGGATCGGTGCGGTACTGCGTGCCGTAGTAGGGCGCGTGAGAGTCGGCTATGTGAGTCATGTTCGTTTCCTTTTTTCTATAACCCGTCATGGTCGGGCCTGACCCGACCACCTCAGGCCAATTGGATAAAGTTGGTCGGGTCAAGCCCGACCATGACGGGCAATCAGCGTTACGCCGCCAGCGCCTCTTGCACGAAGGCCGGGTCGAAAATCTTGTCCGCCATCACCTGGCAGCGCTTCATCAGCCGCAACTCGTCCGGCCCGTAATCCGGCCGCGCGAAATGCCAGCTGCCGAGGTTGTCCCACAGCAGCAGATCCCCCACCGCCCATTCGTGCACGTAACGGTATTTCTCCTGGAACACATGATCCAGCAGGTATTTCAGCAGTTCCGCGCTCTCCGCCGCAGGCAGCCCGTCGATCTGCGTAGTGAACCCCGGATTGACGTAGATGACGTTCCGCCCGGTGATCGGGTGTTTCATCAGCACGGGATGATGCACCGGCGGCCGTTGCGCGCGCATTTCCGGCGACATCGGCGGCCGCTTGCTGCCCTTCTCCCGCCGCATATATTCCCAGAACATTTCGATATCGTGAGTCGCCGTCAGCCCCGTCAGCCGCTTCACGATATCCGCGGGCAGATCGGCCGCCGCCGCCTGCGTGTTGGTGAATTCCGTGCTGCCGACCGGCTTGCCGTCGCGCGTCGGCACCATGAACGCCGAGAGGATGTTCACGAACCCCTTGGTCTGCGAATACGTCATATCGGTGTGCCAGGACTGCCCGGCATCCGGCGCGCCGATCAGTTCCCCGTTCACTTTGACGTTGGACAGCACGGTGACCTCCGGCATGCCGGGCTCATGATGCTTCACGCCCTTCAACACCTGAATCTGCCCGAACCGTTCGGAAAACCGCTTCAGCGACGCGGCGTCCACGTGCTGGCCGGGAAAGCGCAGCACCCCGTACTCGCCCAGCGCCCGCAGGATGCCGGCGAAGTCGGCTTTCGACACGTCCTGTTTCAGATCGACGCCCGTGATCGTGGCGCCCAGAATTTGGCCGGTTGGTTGTACCGTCAGCATGGGTCGTCCTCCTTGCTTTTCTCCGCCAGCCTAGGCGCGGCCCCCCGCATAAGACAAGATCGGCGCCTGAGGAGACGCCCAACAATGTCCGACTTCCAAGCCCTGTTCACCCCGTTTTCCCTGGCCGGCAAGACGCTGCGCAACCGCATCGTGCACGCCTCCATGAGCCTGCTGTCCACCCCCCAGGGCCGCGTCACCGACCGCATGATCCAGTATCACGCGAACCGAGCGGCCGGGGGAGCGGCGATGACGGTGACGGAGCCACTGGCCATGATGCGGCACCAAGCCTCGATCCCCCGCGTCCAGATCTGGCGCAAAGACGACGCCGACGGGTTGAAGCGCTTCGCCGACGCCGTGGAATCCCAGGACTGCCGTCTGCTCGGGCAGATCCAGGACGCCGGAAGAGGCCGCCATTTCCCCGGCCGCAACCCGGAGGCCGTGGGCGCCTCGGCCCTGCCCGACGATCTGTCCTGGACCGTGCCGCGCGCCCTGACGGCGGCGGAAATCCGCGGCCTGACCGCCGAAATCGCCGAATCGGCCGCGCATTTGAAGGAATGCGGCTTTTCCGGCGTCGAAATCTCCGGCGCGCATGGGCACATGTTCCACCAGTTTCTGTCGCCTTGGTCGAACCGGCGGGAGGACGAATACGGCGGCTCCTGGGAAGGCCGGGTGCGGTTCGTGGCCGAGGTAGTCGCCGCCCTGCGCGACGCCTGTGGGAAAGACTTCATCGTCGGCCTGAAACTGCCGGTCACCGACGGCCTGCCCGGCGGCGTCGGTCCCTCGGAAGCCGCTATCGTCGCGGACCTGCTGACCCGAGACCGCCAAGCGGATTACGTCTGCTTCGCCGGCGGCGCCCATGCGCGCACACTGGAAATGCACACGCCCGACCGCCACGGCCCGCACATGCCCTACATGCCGATGATCAGGGAACTCCGCCATTCCCTGAACGGCGTCCCGCTGATGGCGCTGGGCCGCATCACCGACCCAGCCGAGGCCGACGGCATCCTCGCGCGCGGCGAGGCATCGCTGGTCGCACTCGGTCGCCCCCTGGTCGCCGATCCAGCCTGGCCGAAGAAAGCCGCCACGGGCCGGACCTGGGACATCCGCTACTGCCTGTCGTGCAACACCTGCTGGGGCGCGATCATCATGATGCACGTCCCCATCGCCTGCGTGAACAATCCGCGCGTCGCCCGCCCCGATGAGGTCGATTTTTCGCCGGTCCCCCCCGCCACGCCGAAACGCGTGGTCGTCGTCGGCGCCGGCATCGCCGGGATGGAAGCCGCCTGGGTCGCCGCAGCAAGAGGCCACCACGTCACCGTCCTCGGCGCCTCCGACAACATCGGCGGCAAAGCCTTCCTGCGCGAACAACTGCCGGGCGGAGAAACCGTCTCGTCGATCTACGATTACCAAACCGTTGCCGCCCGCCGCGCTGGCGCCACCGTGACGCTGGGTCGCCACGCGACCGCCGCCGACATCCTCGCCCTGCGCCCCGAGACCGTGATCCTCGCCACCGGATCGACCATGATCCCCCCGGATTGGCTGCCCGCCGCCGTCCAGGCCGAGGGCTGGGTCCCCGACCTCCGCGATGCACTGACAGAAGTGTTACGCCACGACACCCCGCAACCCGGCACCGCCGTCCTGTTCGACGCCGACCATACCGAGGGCACCTACGCCGCCGCCGAAGCCCTGCGCGCCCGTTTCGCCCGCGTCGTCATCGTCACCCCGCGCGACACCAT
>Ga0214180_1000781_pt1 | contig 10628 bp, 6 predicted proteins | sample TroBogEpilimnion_22_FD_153018 | JGI IMG/M metagenome (GOLD analysis project Ga0214180, IMG submission 153018) | Freshwater microbial communities from Trout Bog Lake, WI - 16OCT2007 epilimnion | ecosystem: Environmental > Aquatic > Freshwater > Lake > Epilimnion/Euphotic zone | place: Trout Bog... | reverse complement strand
TTTTCCGGCGCCTCCAGAAGCGCGGAATGGAAACCCAGGTCCCGAGCCATTCTGTCGATACGGTTGAGGAGAACCGTCTTTCCGACACCGCGCAACCCGATCAGTATCTGGCTCCGGTCGGAGTAGCGACGGCGCAGCCGTTCCAGGATGACCGCTGTCTCGGCCAACACAACGCCGCGCCCGGTGAGTTCGGGCGGTTGGTTGCCAGCCCCTGGGGCGAATGGGTTGATCGCGGGGTCCATCGGTTATCGACCTTACCTCATCTTATCGTTCATGACGATAAACTATGGTAAGTTCGATAACAAGCCTCACCCCGCCATCTTCGCGAACGCGTCCTCGACCGACAATTCCAGCCGTTCCCCGGTCGCGCGCCGCTTCAGCTCCACCTTGCCAGCGGCCGCGCCCCGAGGCCCCACGACGATTTGCCACGGGTGCCCCATCAGATCGGCGTCGTTGAACTTCACGCCCGCTCGGTCCGAACGATCATCGTACAGCGCCTCGCCGCCGAAGCGCGCATAAAGGTCCTCGCAGATCGCGTCGCAGGCGGCATCGCCGTTTTTCAGGTTCAGGATCGCGGCCTTGAAGGGGGCGATGGCGTCCGGCCAGATAATGCCTGCGTCGTCGTGGCTGGCCTCGATCACCGCACCGACAAGGCGCGACACGCCGATGCCGTAGCTGCCCATCTCCGGATGGAACATCTTTCCGTCTGCCCCGGCCACCGCCGCGTTCATCGCCTTGGTGTATTTGGTGCCGAAATAGAAGATGTGCCCAACCTCGATCCCGCGCCCTTCGCGCTGGCTGGCGGCCGGCACCGCGGCCCATTTTTCGGCGGAGTGCATCTCCTCGGTCGCGGCGTAGCGGGAGGTGATGTCGGTGAAAAACCGCTCCAGGTCTTCGTCGCTTTCATGCCGGAAGCCGCCGGCGAGGTAATCGACCGATTCGAAGGCCGCGTCGTAATACACTTGGCTTTCCCCGGTCGGTGCCAGGATGATGAACTCGTGCGACAGATCGCCGCCGATCGGGCCGGTGTCGGCGACCATGGGGATGGCTTTCAGGCCCATGCGCTGGAATGTCCGCATATAGGCCAGCATCATGGTGCGGTAGGACCGCACGGCGCCGGCATGATCGACGTCGAAGGAGTAGGCGTCCTTCATCAGGAACTCGCGCCCGCGCATCACGCCGAAGCGGGGGCGCACCTCATCGCGGAACTTCCACTGTATATGGTACAGATTCAACGGCAGGTCGCGATACGACTTCACGCACTGGCGGAACAGGTCGGTGATCATTTCCTCGTTCGTCGGGCCGTACAGCATCTCGCGTTCATGCCGGTCGGTGATCCGCAGCATCTCCTTGCCGTAATCGTCGTAGCGCCCGCTTTCCTTCCACAGCTCGGCCGGCTGGATCGTCGGCATCAGCACCTCGTGCGCCCCGGCGGCATTCTGCTCCTCCCGCACGATCCGTTCGATATTGCGCAGCACGCGCAAGCCGAGCGGCAGCCAGGCGTAGATGCCGGCGGAGGTCTGGCGGACGAGGCCGGCACGCAGCATCAGCCGGTGCGACGCGATCTGCGCCTCGGACGGGGTTTCCTTGATGGTGGGGATGAAGCCGCGGGACAAACGCATGAGGGGGAGAGTTCCTGGTTTTCGGTGGCCCCAACCCTAGCGGCACCGAAGCGGCACCGCCAGAGCCGGAATATTCGTGCGGTGCACAATGTTTTCACGTAAGAAAATCACGAAAAAAGGCGAAATTGTGATGGAAAACGCGTGACTCCCGAGGGGAGATTGGCTACCAAGCGGTAGCCCCGTGCCCGGGCATCAATCAGGGCAAAGTTTGGGGAGGAAACACTAAGCGCTCGGGCAGACCAGGGGGATATCCTTGGACTGCCCGAAGTGATTCAACCCGCCAGGATGCCGTGGCGGAAACTCAGCACATCGTATTCGATCAGATAGAACGCGATGCCGAACAGGATCGTGGCGACGATCGTCGTGATCCCGGCCTTTTTCCACATGCTGATTCCGGCCGGCGCGCCGCGCCAGCCCGTGACCGTGTCGGCCTCGGCGTTCGGACGCGCGCCGATGGGCAGCACGGCGAACAGCGTGAGCATCCAGATCATGATGTAGAGGACGACGCCGGATGCCCAGTTCATGGCTGCTGGTGGACCATTTTCATCGGATCGGAACTTTCGCCTGTGCGTCGTTGCGTGAGGAACGCCCCCACAACACGTCATGGTCGGGCTTGACCCGACCATCTCCTGCGACTGGAGGTATTTCTTGCGTTTGTATAGGTCGGACTCCTGCGGGTGCCACAACGGCCTGAGATGGTCGGGTCAGGCCCGACCATGACGGATTGGTCGGCCGACGCCATCACACCCGCATCAAAAGCACGTCCACCAGCGGCCGCTTCTGCAACCGCCGGCCCAACGCCCGCCGCAGCGCGGTCTTCGCGGCGTCCAGCAGCGCATCGTCGTCGCGCCGGACCGAGGCCGGTTGATCCTCCATCGCCTCGGTAAACGCGCCGATCACGCGGTCGGCTTCATCGTCGTCCACGTCGAACAGACCCGGTGCACTCAGACGCGCACGCCCGACCGGACGGCCGTTTTCGTCTACCGCCAAACTGGCCACGACCACGCCATTGTACAGCATCCGCCGGCGGGCGTTCATGACCTCGCCCTTCAGCGGCACCAATCGCGCGCCATCCAGCACCAAGCGCCCGACCGGCGCGCTGCCGACGATCTCCGGCGGACCGCCGGTGAAGGACAGGATATCGCCGTCTTCCATCAACGTCGGAGTCGCCCCCAGCTCGCGCGCCAGTTCGGCATGGGCGGACAGATGCCGCCATTCGCCATGTACGGGGACGGAGTATTTGGGCTTGATCAGTGAATACAAACGCCGCAGTTCGTCACGCGCCGGGTGGCCGGAGACATGCACCATGTGGTCGGCGTCGGTCATCAGGTTCACGCCGCGGCGCACCAGATGGTCCTGCACGGTGCCGATGGCGCGTTCGTTGCCGGGGATCATGCGCGAGGAAAAAATCACCGTATCGCCTTCGCCCAGCGCCACGCGCGGATGCGTGTCCATGGCGATGCGCGAAAGGGCGCTGCGGGCCTCGCCCTGGCTGCCGGTGCAAATGATCACCAGCCGGTCGTCGGAGATGTCGTCGACATCGTCCTCCGTCAGGAACGGCGGCAGGCCTTTCAGATAGCCGCATTCGCGGGCGGCAGCGTCCATGTTGCGGAGCGACCGTCCCACCAGCGCGGTACTGCGCCCGGCCTGCTGTGCGGCGTAGGCGATGGATTCCATGCGCGCGACATTGCTGGCAAAGCAGGTCACCGCGACGCGCCCGCGCTTGATGCCCCGGATCAGCGCCGTCAGGCTGCGGCGGACGTCGGACTCGCTGCCGGAATGCCCTTCCACCATCGCGTTGGTGGAATCGCAAATCATCGCCAGCACGCCGCGTTCCCCCAACGCCGCCAACGCGGCTTCGTCGGAGGGCGGCCCGAGCAGAGGGGTGGGATCGAGCTTCCAGTCTCCGGTGTGGAACAGCAGGCCGTAGGGCGTATCGATCGCCAGCGCCTGCGATTCCGGGATCGAGTGCGACATGCGGATGAAGCGCAGCTTGAACGGCGTCAGGTCGATTTCGCCGCCGGTTGGGATAACGTGCAGACGAACCTGATTGACCAACCCGGCCTCGCCCAGCTTCCGTTTCAGCACGGCGGCCGCGAAGGGGGTCGCGTAGACCGGGCAGCGCAGTTGCGGCCAGAGATGGGCGACAGCGCCGAGGTGATCCTCATGCGCGTGGGTGATCACCAGACCCAGCAGATCTTTGTACCGTTCGGCGATGAACACCGGGTCGGGCATCATGATCTCGACCTCCGGATGTTCCGATCCGCCGAAGCCGATGCCGCAATCCACCGCCAGCCACCGATCCCCTTTCGGTGTCTTGCAACGGTAGAGGTTGAGATTCATGCCGATTTCGCCCGTTCCGCCCAAAGGCAGGAACGCCAGGTCGCCGCTTGCCGCGTTCATGAAATGCTGTCGATGTCCCACAGGTCAGGTGGCCCGCCGAGGATACGGGGGCCGAAGCCATTTGTTGGGCCGCCTATACAGGGAAAGGGCGGGCTGCGTCGAGTTAATCGCGAAGCAGCCTCAATCCGGCTCTATCATCCGGCTCCGCTCCCGCGGCATGACCGGCGCGGGGTTCCGCTCCGCCAGCATCCGCAGTCCGTCCAGCGTCAGATCCGGCAGAATATGGTGGATCATGTTCGTGCCCTCGGAGAACAAGGGCGCCAGCCCGCCGGTGGCGACGACCTTCATCGGGCCGCCGAACTCGGCCTTGATGCGCACCAGCAGTCCCTCGATTAGCCCGACATATCCCCAGTAAACGCCCGACTGCATCGCCGGCACCGTCGCCCGTCCGATCACCGACTGCGGCCGGCCCATGCCGATGCGGGGGAGGCGAGCGGCAGCCTGGTGCAAAGCCTCCAGCGACAGGTTCACACCGGGGCAGATCACCCCACCCAAATAGGCCCCGGATTCGTCCACCACGTCGAAGGTGGTCGCGGTGCCGAAATCCACCACGATCAGCGGCCCGCCGAACTGTTTGTGCCCGGCCAGCGCGTTCAGCAACCGGTCCGCCCCGACCTCATTGGGGTTATCGACCTTGATATCGAATCCCCAATCCAGGCCGGCGCGGGCGACCAGCGGCTCCACATTGAACCATTCGCGGCAAAGCCGGCGGAGGTGATACAGCCCCGCCGGCACGACCGTGCCGATCACCGCGGCGTCGATATCGTCCCGCGACAACCCGCTATGGGCGATCAACGTGGTCAGCCAGACCGCGTATTCGTCGGACGTGCGCTGCGCATCGGTACGGATGCGCCAAACGCCGCGCCAACCCGAGGGGTCGTGCACGGCGAAAACGCAATTGGTGTTGCCGGCGTCGACGACAAGAAGCATCCGTGGGGTCCCGCTGTCACCGTTCCGACATCATAGAAGCGCCGAGCCTCTGTCAACAGAGGGCGGTTAGCGGCCCGAACAGACGAAGTGCGGGTTTTCCCACCCGGGTTTGCCGTAAAGCAGAGGCGTGCCATCGACATTGCACACCGATCCGCCCGCGGCTTCCAGCACCGCCTGCGGCGCGCCGGTGTCCCATTCCATGGTGCGGCCGAAGCGCGGATAGAGATCGGCGATCCCCTCCGCCAGCCGGCAGAATTTCAGGCTCGACCCATAATTGCGGATCGCGGCGACCGTCCGTCCCGCCAGGAACGCATCCAGCTCCGGCCCGGCGCCGTGATGCCGGCTGGCGACGATGGTCGCGCCTTCCGGCGGGATGGATCGCACCGAAATCGGAGTCTGCACCCCGTGCCAGCGCTTCCAGGCGCCCCGTCCGACGATGCCGCCGAACAATTCGCCCGTCGCCGGCACCGCCACGACGCCCAGCGCCACCCGACGGTCGCGCACCAGACCGATATTCACCGCGAAATCGTCGCTGCCGGAGGTGAACTCCCGCGTGCCGTCCAGCGGATCGACCAGCCAGAACGCGGGGCTGGCCGTGGCGACATGGCCGGCGGCGATTTCCTCCTCGGCGACGACCTGAATATCCGGGGCGGCGGCGCGCAGCCCGGCCAGGATCAGCGCTTCGGCGGCACGATCGGCCTCCGTCACGACCGAACGGTCCGCCTTGCGATCCACCGAGAACCCGCGTGCGCGAATTTCCAGAATGACCTCGGATGCCCGCAGCGCGAGTCCGGCGGCGAGTTCCAGCAACGCGTCGTCGTTCATCGGCCTGTCCCCGTTTCGATGGCCGGGCGGGCCAGCATCGTTTCCGCGAGCCGGTGCACAATGCCGGGTTCCAGCAGATTCAGGCAGGCCAGCCCGCGCGGGCAATCCGCCGCGACCGCCAGATAGCAAGGGCTACAGGTCATGTTGCGCTGCAACGCCACGGCACGTCGTCCGATCGGCCCCCATTCCGTCGCGTCCACCACGCCGGAATGAATGCCGATCGTCGGCAGACCCATCGCGGCGGCGATATGCTTGGGGCCACTGTCGTTGCCGATATACAGCGCGCAGGCGGCCAGCACTCGCGGCAGCAGGACCAGCGACGTCTGCCCCGCCATCGAGGCCACGGCTTCCGGATGCAGCACCGTTCCCATCAGCGCAGCGGCGATCTCCACCTCGTCCGGCCCGCCGACCAGCAGGATGTTGACGTCGTTCTTCTCGATCAGCAGGTCGATCAGCGCCGAGAAATGTTCCTCCGGCCACTGCTTTGTGATGTTGCCGGCACCGGGATGAATCGCGACCACCGGCTTGCCGAACAACGCCGCGACCGCGTCGGGGAAGTCCTCCATTGGCAGCGGTTCGGGGGCCGTCTGGATCAGCATGCGATCGGTTTCCATGGCCTCGCCGATCGCCCCCACCAGCGACAGCAGATCGTCGACCACATGGCCGCGTTTGCGCTGCAGGGTTTTGTCGCCGTCCCACTCCAGCGCGATGTCCAGAAAGGGGAACTCGCCCATGTAGTCGAACCCGGCCAGGAACCGCGCCCCGGTATGGCGCAGTACGTCGCGGGTAGACAGATGCTTGCGCAAATCCACCGCCAGATCGAACCGGCGCGGTTTCAGTTGGCCGGCCAATTCGGCGTAATCGTCCGGCGTCAGTTCGCGTTCGCCAAGCTGGGAACGGGCGTGGAAGAACGCGAAATCGATGAAATCGTCGATGGCGGGTTCCAAAGCGGCGAAGGCGCGGGAGGCCGGGCCCGCCAGTACCGTGATGGAGGCGTGCGGAAACAGATTCTTTAGTCGCCGGATCGCCGGAATGGCGGTGACGAAATCGCCGATATGATCGAGCTTCACCACCAGAATGCGCTGAATATCCCCCACCCGAAACAACGGATGCCCGGCATGAACCAACTCGGTCGGTTCGTCGTCGGGGCGGTAATCGTCGGCATGCCGCGACAGATTGGGATTGAAATACGGGTCCCCGGCCGCGAACAGTGTTTTCCAGTGATTGTTGAAATGCGTGAGGTCGTACACGTCCTTCATCCGCTCGCGGCTGGCGAGTTCGTGATGGATCAACGTCGCGTACGGCGTGAACACCGTCAGCAGCCCGGCCTTGTGCGCCCTCAGGCAGAAATCCAGATCGTTGTTGACGATCTCGTGCGCCTCGTCGAAGCGTCCGAGGCTCTCGAACACCTCCCGCCGCACCAGCATGCAGGCGCCCGTCACGGCCATGACGTTACGCTGCGTCAGCGCGAGGCCGAAATATCCCGGCTGGTCGGCGGCGGCGAAACGGAACGCATGGCGGCCGATCCCGTTGGTCGCCAGGAACATGCCGGCGTGCTGCACCTTGCGGTCGGGGTAGAGCAGTTGCGGCCCGACCAGTCCGACTTCCGGGCGCTGCGCGTGCTCCATCAACACATCCAACCAGTCTTCCTGCCAGATTTCGATATCGTCGTTCAGGAACAGCAGGAATTCCCCGTCCGCCTCATCGGCGGCGGTATTGTTGAAATACGACCAGTTGAAGGCGTCGGGCATGTCGACGACCTTGTCGGCATGCTGTTGCAGCCAGAGTTTCCACGCCATCTGGCTTTCGGGAATATTGTCGACGACGATGATTTCGTAGTCGGTGTAGGCGGTTTTGGCCCGCAGGGTATCGATGCAGGTCTCGATATAGCCATGCGCCGCGCAGGTCGGAATAATAATCGACACTTTGCCTTGAACCGGCACCGCGCGCTTCAGCCGCCATGTGCCTTCGACCGCCGCCGGCAATACCTCCGCCGCGAAATCGCGGCGCGCGGCGGCCCGTTGCAGCGCCGCGACGCTGGCTTCCGCCGAATCGAGGTCGCCCGCGCCGCGGGCGCAGAGCAGTTTGGGGATGTGATGCACGGCCTCGGCGCTATCGGCCGCGCGCAGCACCAGGTCGTACTCGCCGTAAGCCAGCAGATCGGCCGGCGTTGCCGCCAACGCTTCCATCAACGCCGGCCGCGCCACCCAGGGCCGCCCGATATAATTCGTGGACAGCAGCAGATCCGGCGAGAAATCGGGTTTGTAGAAAGGCTCCCGTTCGTGGCTGGCCGGGCTGATGCGGGATTCGTCGGCATAGATCAGCGCCGCGCCGGGCCGTTGCAGCGATGCCATGGCGAACTCCGCCAGGGCATCGGCGCCCAGTTCGTCGCCGGGGCACAGCAGCACGGTCAACGAGGAGCCGTCGATAAGCGGCGCGCGCCACGCGGCATCGGCGGGGTCGACAACCGATACCCGGCCGGCCAGATCGTCGCCAAACGCGTCGAGCGCTGCCTGCGCATCGGCGCGCGCGTCCGCATCCGCCAACAGGATCGTCGCATGCCAGTCCGGGTAGGATTGGGATAGCAACGCGGTCAAGGTGCGGCCTAGCGCGAGCCGGTCCACCGGCCCATCCTGGCGCAGAAACACCGCGAAGCCGGGCTGTGCGCCGCCGGCCGACAGATCGGACCGCAGCGCATCCATCAAATCGGATTCAACGCGCCTGGTGCGGCGCCGGATCGAATCGATCGCGTCCTCGTCTTCGGATTTCCTGACGTGAATGGAGAAGTCGCGCCGCAATTCGTCGCCGTTCTTGGCGCGCAGGACCAACCGGACCTCATGGCTGCCGTCGCGCAGGCTTCTGGGCGGACAATGGAAGGCGAAACCGCTGCGCAGCGAATCGGTCCACTCCGGATAGGCGGCGCCGACGTCCTGACGGGCGAGGCCGTAATGCGCGGCTCCCAAGCGCTGATCGTCCAGAAACACATCGAGCCCCGCCACACCCGAGCGCGCGAGCGCCCAGCCCTCGATCGTCAGGCGGCCGGTGATTGTCGACACGGCGACATTGTCGTCGAGCTGCGGGCTGTCGATCTGGAACGTGAACTCATCGCGGCTGGGGGAGTCCGTGGGCGCCGGGGTCGGTTCGGCCACGGCCGGGTCGACCAGGGGCGGCAGGATCGTGTCGATCGGCCGTTCTTCCGATTTCTCCTCGCCGTCCCGCGCGCGCACGAGAATACGGACGACATGGTCGGCATCGGCCAGTTCGATCACGCGGCGGTCGAACAGGAAGCCGGAACGGTCCGCGCCGGGAATATCCGCGAATTGCCGGCCGACGTCCTGCCGGTCCTTGCCGTATTCGGCCTCTCCGACCAGCGTGCCGTCCAAGTAGATATAGATCGACGCGACCTCGGCCGCGCTCACCGCCCAGCCCGCCGCCGTCAGATAACCGTCCGCCGTCAACGAAATGGCATCGCAGAATAGATGGACCTCCTGCTTGACCGGTTCGGGCGGTGGCGGTGGAGGCGCTGCCAACCCGCCGGCGAACAGGCCGCCGCCCAACGGGTCGCTCGCGATGCGGAAATCCGCCGTGATCTGATAGACCGGCTGCTGCACCGACAGCGTAAAGCCGGAGCTTCGCGGCGCGGGAGCCGCATTGAACGCCGGTTGCGGCGCCGCCGCGGGCCGCGGCGCTCGGCCGGCAATCCGCTCCAGCGGGACAGTCACCTCGTGCGAAAATCCGAACAGACCGATCGCTTGCGCGCGGACGGTGCGGGCGTGCCGCAGATTTTCTCCCAGCGCGGCGGTTAGGCTGAAGACGGACGTACGGGCGTTCGGGTAGGCCGGGTAGACCGCGGCCACGTCCTCGCGGGGGCCGCCCAGGCGGGCAACCGAGACCCGTTCCTCATCCGCGAACACCTGCACCGTGACCAGGGTGGCCAGCGCGATCGACCAGCCATGGATCTGAAGCTGCCCGTCGTCGTCCAGCGTCGCGCGTTCGACGTAAACGACCACGGGAGGACGAACGCCCGGCCCGGCCGCAGCGGTTTGGATCGGACCGGCCACCAGCGCGACCGGTTCCGGCCCGTGCGGATCGATGGCGAGTTCGAACGGCTCTTCGTACATAACGCCGTCCGCGGTACGGGCGGAGATGACCGCATGGCAGGGCCCGCTGCCCCGATTGTTCAGGTAGGCCAGCGTGAAATGGAACGCCCGCTGCCGCGCACGGGTTCCGTCGGGAAGCAACGCGGGCGCGGCGTGATCGGGGTCGCCGTACTGGGCGGTGCAGACGGGTTCGCCATCCAGCAGCAAGCTGATCTCTTCGGCCGGCGAAGAGGACACGACCCGGCCGTGAATATGCACGTCGAAGCGCCCATGCAGGAAGCCGCCGGACACGCCGGGCTCGATTTCGATCCGGACAATGGCCGCGGATTCGGGCGGCGGCGCATCCATCGCCGGTTCTGCAACCAGGATGGACGCGTCCTCCGTCGGACCGGCGGCCTGCTTCCTGGCCGATTTTCTGGGCTTGCGTGTCATGCCTTGTTCTTTCCGGTCCCGATCGGGCAACGCCGGACCAAGATGCTTCGGCGGCATACGACAGTATATCGCATGCCGGTCACAGCCACGGGATCACATGCCAAAGGGTAGTCGCCCTTCCCGGTAGCCGTCTTCGTCGAAATGGGTCTGCGCCGAGGCGACGTCGCCGCGCCGGATGCTCTCGGCCACATCTGGGTACTGGTTCATGTACCAGCGTTCGTCGACCTTCATGGGGAATGGCAGGCGCCCCTCGAAATACCCGTCCTCGACGAAATGGTGCTGCGCGGACCGGGTCAGGCCTTCGCGGATCGCCTTG
>Ga0214180_1000779_pt1 | contig 10649 bp, 10 predicted proteins | sample TroBogEpilimnion_22_FD_153018 | JGI IMG/M metagenome (GOLD analysis project Ga0214180, IMG submission 153018) | Freshwater microbial communities from Trout Bog Lake, WI - 16OCT2007 epilimnion | ecosystem: Environmental > Aquatic > Freshwater > Lake > Epilimnion/Euphotic zone | place: Trout Bog... | reverse complement strand
CCGCCGTATCCACATGCGGCACGACGATGCCGAGCGCGCCGTTGTCCAGGGCGCGGGTGGCTTCGTCGATGGCGCCGGCGCAGACGCGGACGATGGGGGTGACGCCGGTGGGGAGGGCGGCGATGCAGAGCTGGGTGGTTTCCTGTACGGAGAAGGCGCCGTGTTCGGTGTCGATGAAGATCCAGTCGTGGCCTGTCATTTTGGCCAGGATGGGGGTGGCGGCGGTGCGGAGATGGTGGACGCCGAAGCCGAGGCCCATCTGGCCGGCGGCCATGCGGCGCTTGGTGGTGTTTTGGGTTAGGGGCATTTTTCTGGACTCCCAGGACGGTATTGGGAGGGGAGGGTCGCGGGTGTGTGGGCTCGGGTCAAGAGCACGGTGAATAATTGAGGAGCCAGATCGTATCGCGCTGCTGCAACTTTGGCAGCAGCGCGATTACACGGCATCTCGATCCAGCTTACGTAACCGCTCGGCGATCTGTCGGCCCAGCAGGCGCCAGTGAGCTCTCCAGATCAGAACGTTAGCTCTGTCTGCGAGGAGTTCTTGATTTCCGCGTCGAGAAGAATCCCAACATCAGCGCTGCCGGAAGGAACACGGTCGCCGATGGCACGGGTATCGAGGCTCCCTGATCGGTTAATACACTAACGCCCCTAAACCCAACCCACGAGAAAGTGCCGGGCACCTCCAGCCGTACAAATTCGCCTGTAACCGGACCGAAGGAGAGCGTTTCAGCGGTATCGGTATAGGATAACTGGGTGATGCTGTAGGCAAGCGTTTCTGTTGCCGCTGTCATGCCCACGTAGACGTCATATTCCCGTGTTTCAGCATGGCCGCCGCCGGGGACGGTAATCTCGGGGATATACGTTATCCCATCCAAATTATATGCTGCGCCAAGATCCACCTGTATCCATCCATAGTTCTGACCGCAGCAGCCAGCGTACACGCCATTTGAATATATGCCAGAATTCCAGTCACCAAGCCCGTTAAAAGCATTATAGACTGATGTCCCAGGATAGGTGCTGGACGCGGTATAGTTTCCCGAGGGAAGGCCACTTGATACGGGTGTAGCATGAACTGCAGATGCGGAGATCGCCAACCACGTTATACCGAATAGAGCGGTTATTTTTAACCATTTGTTATTTGACATGATATAAACCCCTTTCCTTTCTACGCAAACACTGCTGCGTCGGCTGTGTAACTTGGAATTGTCACGATACAACTCCTGTCATGAGACGGCCTCGCTTCGATGCCCTGAACATATGCTCGATTCATGCATGATGTCAAGATGGCTGATCGGATAATACGTTATTATATAAATTCATTGATATAACGGTAATATTATTGCTTTTTGTTGTTCTGTGTAGTTTCCAAGGTGGGTGATCGAACTGAACTATTCTCAGAGTGCGGCTTGGCAGGTCTCTGTCGTGACTGTCTGTGTCGGCGGCTTCACACCTCCTTCGGAGGCTGCCCCCGTAGTGCCACAGAATGGCCTAGCGTTCTATATCAGATTTAATATAATTCTATCCATGAAGCCAGTCACCTTCATAGGCGGTGCCCTGGACGTCCTATGCGACTTCTCCGCCCCAGCGTGGAGCGAATTTGTGAGGACCCCGAACAGCTAGCCGCGACACGCGGGCTGATCGCGGCGTTGGAAGAAGCCATCCGTAAGATAGAAGCCAGCCCCGGCGCGGGGCTCTCAGCGCCGCGCCTGTACCAACAGCTGGCCCGACCCGATTTGCACTAGGTCGCCCACGAGCCAGCAGCTCGGTAATCGTCGGCGTGTTCTATGGCGCCGCGAACACTCCGAATTGCTTGTGGCGGTTTGGTTTTTCGAGTGATCGCTTTGGCTTGGGTGCTCCGTTAGTGTTGGCAATCGCGATAATGTGCCTTTGGCAGTCCTCGGGTCATGCTCGAGGATGACGAACGGGGTTAGCGCGTCGCAAAATGGGGAGGCGCATGGGCCTGCGCCCTGCTGGACGCAACAGCAGCCTCTATGAAGCCGCCATCCTAGGCCGCGATTCCCTCGACCGGCGGCAACGGAGCGCGTCCGCGGATCATATCCGATGCTTTCTCCGCGATCATCATCGTGGAGCTGTAGGTATTCGCGGACGGCATGTTCGGCATGATGGAGGCATCGACCACGCGCAGCCCCTGTAACCCATGCACCTTCAACTCGTCGCTGACGACAGACGTTTTGTCCGTCACAGGCCCCATCCGCGCGGTGCCGATCAGGTGATACGATGTCGAACCGTATTGCCGCGCGTAGTCCAGCCATTCGTCGTCGGTATGCACGTGCGGGCCGGGCAGTTCGTCGCAATCGAAGAATTGCGCCAAGGGGCCGGTATGCAGCAGCTGACGCGCCAGACGCATCCCTTTGACCAGAACGCGCTGATCGGTCGGGTCTTTCAGATAGTTCGGCTGGATCATCGGATCCTCGAACACATCCGTCGAGCGTGCCCGCACGTAGCCGATGCTCTCCGGCCGGTGCTGCCACGCACCGCAGGTCATGCCGGGATAGTCGTCGAGCAGCCCGACGAATCCCTGCTTGTAGCTGGCGGGGCTGAACACGCCCTGAATATCCGGCTGGCGCATCGTGTCCTCGGATTTCCAGAACCAGTGCACGATCGACGGGCTGGTGGCGAGGATCGAGGGTTTCCCCATCGCCCACCGCGCGATCTGCCCGGCCAGCCCAAGCCCGTGCGACATTTCGTTCATCGTCCGAATGTTTTTGACGCGGGCGACGATGCGGGCATTGTAATGGTCGCGGAAGTTTTCGCCCACCGGCAAATCGGCGACGACGGGCACGCCGAGTTCCCCCAACAGCCACGCCGGCCCAACGCCGGAGATTTGCAGCAGGCGCGCGGTGTTGGCGGTGCCGGCGGAGATTATCACTTCGCGCCGAGCGTAGACGCGGCGGCGGGTGGTGCGGTCGCGATCGTCGATATATTCGACGCCGACGGCTTTCGTGCCCTCGAATAATATGCGAGCCGCACGCGCGTCGGTGCGCACATCCAACCGGCCGGTCGCACGTGCCGGGTGCAGGAACACACGAGCGGCGGAGTGGCGGAAGCCGCGATTGATCAGGCGCTGATAATAGCCGACGCCGGCCTGGTTATCGCCGGAGTTGTAGTCCTCGCATTTGGGAATACCGAGTTCGCCCGCGCCCTCGATAAAGGCGTCGCAGATCGGGTGTTTCCAGTCGTTGTCGGTGACGATCAGATTGCCTTGGCGTCCGTGGATACGGTCGTCGCCGCCGCCGATGCGCCTTTCGCCGCGTTTGAAATACGGCAGAATATCCACGTAGCCCCAGCCGCGATTGCCGCGCTGCGCCCAGTGATCGAAATCCTCGCGCTGGCCGCGGTTGTAGATCATGCCGTTGATGGACGATGAGCCGCCGAGGGTGCGGCCCTGCGTGGTGGGAATGCGGCGCCCGCCCGATCCTTCGCTGGGTTCCGTCTGGAACTGCCAGGTGAAGGTGGGGTTGAACAGCATCTTGATGAAGCCGGCGGGGATATGGATGAACGGATGCCGGTCGGGCGGGCCGCATTCCAGAACGCAGACGGTGTTGCCCGGTTCCTCGGTCAGCCGGTTGGACAGCACGGAGCCGGCCGCCCCGCTGCCCACGATGATGTAGTCGAAACTGTCGCCGTCCTGGTTCGCCATGTCTGCCTGCTCGCCCGCGTGTTGGTGGCGGCATCTTAGGCGGAGGCGGCGAGGCCGTCCAAGCGGATGGGACGTTCGACCTGCCGAATAACCTGGATGTCAGGCTAGGTTTATGGCACGATGTCGCATGCCGACCCTTTTGACCGTCCGGAATATCCGAGTGGCCATCTATCCCAACGACCACCCCCCACCCCATGTTCACGCAATTGGGCGTGGCGGCGCCCTCGCTCGGTTCGCGTTGAACTGCCCGGACGGGCCAGTCATTCTGATGGGACAATCGGGCTTTCGGGCCGCGGACGTCGCCGATGTCGGCCACGCCATCGCGGCGGCGCTGCCAGATTTATGCGCGAATTGGAGAGCGATACATGGCTGAATTCATCGTCCCGTCGCAGCAGGAGTTCGACGCGATCACCCGCCGCACCGCTCAAGCGATGAAGCGCACGCTGCTGGCGGTATCGGCACGATACGACCGGCGAAGCGAGCGGGTGATGATCGTGTTGAACACCGGCGCGGTCGTAGGGTTTCCGCTGTCCGTGCTTCCCGGTTTGGAGAACGCGTCCCCGGAGGACCTGCGCAAGATCGAGATCGAAGGCGGTGGGTATGGGCTGCGTGTTGCCAGTTTGGACGCGGATATTTCGGTGCCGGCTCTGCTGGAGGATCAACTCGGCTCCACCCTCATGCGACGAGCGATCACCCGTGCGAGCGCGTCCCGGGCGAATGGACGGATGGGCGGGAGGCCGCGAAAGGCCAAAGCGGCATAACGTCGGACGCCTGAATCTGGCCAGACCTCACCGGCCGCCTGACGCCGCCGCCATCCGCTGAAAATGCCCGAACCGCAAACTCAGCCGATGCACTCGATCTTCCAGATCCAGCACCTCGGCCGTCGCGTTCGGATCGAACCGGATTTCCTTTTGCCCGGCCAGATGCACGATCCCGACCTTGGCATAGGGGTAGTAGAACTCCACGATCGCCGGTTCGCGCAGATCGACGCGCCATGGTCTGATATAGTTGCAGGTCGTTGGCAGCAGTTCCACCGGCAGACCGTCCTGGTAGACCGACAGGCCCATGGCGATCTGGTCGGACGTGAACGGCTTCCCGCCGTGCCGGAAAATATACGCCTGCCAGCGCCGCATGGCTGCCCAATGCGGCGAGTCCGCCCGCAGCGCGTACACCCCCGCGTTCAGCAGCGCCCGAGTCCCAAGGTCCCGCAACACCTTCAGCGGCAGACCGGCATGCCGGCCGTTTTTGAAATTGAAAGTCCGCAGCTGCGCCAGACCGCCGATGCCGCCGAACAGAAAGCGCAACTCCACTTGGCGTTCCCAATATCGTCCGCCACCCGGCACGATGGCCAACGCACCGTTGTGCTGCGCGGCGCCGAGCATCAGCTCGATGGCACGGTAGTCCTGCACCCAGGTGTCGCCGTCGAGCCACAGGATCGTCTCGAAACCCGGGAACAGGACGTCCAGCCAGAGTTTGCCGAAATTAGCCGCCAGGGCGGGGCGCTTGGCCAGCGCGCCCTTGGGAAACGCCGGATTGTCCGGGACTCGGACCACCAGCGCGCCCACGCCCCGCAGATGCGCCACTTGCTCTTCCGTCAGCCCGGCGTCGATCACGCCGAATGCTGGCGAGGCTCCGGGCGCGGCGGCCAATAGCGACAACCGCAGTTCCTCGATCAACGGGAAATACACCGAGTCGCCGCCGGTCACGGCAATCGCATCATGCCTATCCATATAATATGATAGTGAGACGCCCGCCCGGCCGTCCAGGGAGGCATTTTCCTGCCCCGGTGCGTGTTGCCTGCCCGGGAACCCCATGCTAGACGCCCGCTGCCGGTCGGGCGGCCGGTCCTTTTCACGCCCGCGCTCACGCGCGGCCTTTCGATATGGAACCTCACGTGGCGTCAGAAGCTACGACAATCGCATCCGGCGGCGGTCTGGTCGATCGCTACGCGTCCGCGCTGTATTCGCATGCCGACGACCTTAACGCGCTGGACGCGGTGGTCGCGGAAATGGAATCGCTGGGCCGGTTGATCGACTCCTCCTCGGATCTCCGGCGCTTGCTGGAATCCCCGCTGATCGACGTGAACACCGCCACCCAGGCGGCGCAGGCCGTGCTGGAAGCGAATGGCTTCGGCAAAGCGGTGCGCGATTTTGTCGGTGTCATCGCCGCCAATCGCCGCCTGCGGCGGCTGCGCGATATCGTGAACGCGTTCGCGACACTGGTCGCCGACCGCCGCGGCATCACCACCGCGCATGTTTCCTCGGCCCAGCCGCTGAACGACGTGCAGCGCCAGCAACTGCGGGCGCGCCTGATCGAGGCCGGCTACGGCACCGTCAATATCGTGGAGCAGGTCGAAACCGACCTGCTCGGCGGCCTGGTCGTTCGGATCGGTGCCCGCCTGTACGACACCAGTTTGAAATCCCGGCTGCAACGCTTGCAGTACGCCATGAAGGGAGCCGCTTGATATGGCTATCGAAATCCGCCCGGCGGAAATTTCCGAAATTCTGAAGAAGCAGATCGCCTCGTTCGACACCGAGGCCAACGTGGCGGAGACCGGTCAGGTCCTGTCCGTCGGCGACGGTATCGCCCGCGTATTCGGCCTGCAGAACGTGATGTCCGGCGAAATGGTCGAATTCCCCGGCGCGGGCATTCGCGGCATGGCGCTGAACCTGGAAACCGATAACGTCGGTATCGTGATCTTCGGCGACGACCGTCAGATCCGCGAAGGCGACACCGTCTCCCGCACCGGCTCGATCGTGGACGTCCCCGTCGGCAACGGCCTGCTCGGCCGCGTGGTCGACGGTCTGGGCAACCCGATCGACGGCAAAGGTCCGCTGACCGATGTGGTTCGCGGCCGCGTCGAGGTGAAGGCTCCCGGCATTATCCCCCGCAAGTCGGTGCATGAGCCGATGCAGACGGGCCTGAAGGCCATCGACGCACTGATCCCCGTCGGCCGCGGCCAGCGCGAACTGATCATCGGCGACCGCCAGACCGGCAAGACCGCCGTCATCATCGACACCATCATCAACCAGAAAGCCGCCAACGCCGGTACCGACGAGAAAAAGAAGCTCTATTGCATCTACGTCGCCATCGGTCAGAAGCGCTCCACCGTGGCGCAGCTGGTCCGCACGCTCGAAGAGCAGGGCGCGATGCAGTACTCCATCGTCGTGGCCGCGACCGCGTCCGACCCGGCGCCGATGCAGTTCCTGGCACCGTACACCGGTTGCACCATGGGCGAATTCTTCCGCGACAACGGCCGTCATGCGGTCATTTTCTACGACGATCTGTCCAAGCAGGCGGTCGCCTATCGCCAGATGTCGCTGCTGCTGCGCCGTCCGCCGGGCCGCGAAGCTTACCCCGGCGACGTGTTCTATTTGCACTCCCGCCTGCTGGAACGCGCCGCGAAGATGAACGACGAACTCGGCGCCGGTTCGCTGACGGCTCTGCCGGTCATCGAGACGCAGGCCGGCGACGTGTCCGCCTACATCCCCACCAACGTGATTTCGATCACCGACGGCCAGATCTTCCTTGAAACCGAACTGTTCTTCCGCGGCATCCGCCCGGCCGTGAACGTCGGTTTGTCGGTGTCCCGCGTGGGTTCCGCCGCGCAGGTCCGAGCGATGAAACAGGTTGCCGGCCGTATCAAGCTGGAACTGGCGCAGTACCGCGAAATGGCGGCCTTCGCGCAGTTCGCGTCCGACCTCGATGCCTCCACCCAGCAGCTGCTGGCGCGCGGCTCTCGTCTGACGGAACTGCTGAAGCAGCCGCAGTATCGCCCGCTGCCGATCGAGGAGCAGGTCGTCGCAATTTTCGCCGGCGTCCGCGGCTACCTTGACAAGCTGGATATCGGCCGCATCGGCACCTACGAGTCGCAACTGGTGAACGAGTTGAAGACCCGCGGGACCGACATCATGGATGCGATCCGCACCGATCTGGAAATCAAGCCGGATACGGAAAAGAAGCTGGTCGCCTTCCTGGACGCTTTCACAAAGTCGTTCACCTGACCGCCATGCCTCGCGCAATATCGTCATGGTCGGGCTTGACCCGACCATCTCTTTCCAATGGGCCTGAGATGGCCGGGCCGGGCCCGGCCATGACGGGGAAAGAAAGGAGCGATCTGCATGCCTAGCTTGAAGGCACTCCGCACCCGCATCGCGAGTGTGAAGTCGACGCAGAAGATCACGTCCGCCATGAAAATGGTGGCGGCGTCCAAGCTGCGCCGTGCGCAGCAGCAGGCGGAAGCGGCCCGTCCCTACGCGGCGCGGATGGAGCGGATGGTGTCCGCACTGTCCGCATCGGTCGCCGGATCGCCGAATGCGCCGAAGCTGCTGATCGGCACCGGTCAGGACAAGGTGCATCTGTTGATCGCCGTCACCGCCGATCGCGGTCTGGCCGGCGCCTTCAACAGCAATATCGGGCGCGCCACGCGGCTTCTGGCCCGCCGGCTGGAAGCGGAAGGCAAGACGGTGAAAATCCTGACGGTCGGACGCAAGGGACGCGACTATCTGCGTCGCGAGCTGTCGTCACGCCTGTTGGATGGCATCAGCTACGCCGGCAAGAAGCGGCTGGAATTCTCGGATGCCGAGGAAATCAGCAACCGCATCACGTCCATGTTGAACGCCGGCGAGATCGACGTCGCCACCCTGGTCTTCAACCGGTTCAAATCGGTGATCGCGCAGGAAGTGACAGAACAGCAGCTGATTCCCGCGCCGCCGCCGCCCGCGAACGATACGGCGGACACCGGCGCCTCCTACGATTTCGAGCCGGACGAGGAAACCATCCTCGCCCGCTTGCTGCCGCAGGCGTTGGCGATCGGCATCTACACCGCGCTGCTGGAAAGCGCGGCTGGCGAACACGGTGCCCGTATGGCCGCGATGGACAACGCCACGCGCAACGCGGGCGACATGATCAAGCGGCTCACGCAGAACTACAACCGAGCCCGCCAGGCTAACATCACCAGGGAACTGATCGAGATCATCTCGGGCGCCGAAGCCCTGTGATCCCGTAACGCGAAGAGGATTATCATCATGGCCAGTAACATCGTCGGACGCGTGACCCAGGTGCTGGGCGCCGTGGTGGACGTGCAGTTCGACGGCGAGCTGCCGTTCATTCAGAACGCGCTGCACTCCAAGATCGAAGACCGCACCTTGGTGCTGGAAGTCGCGCAGCAGCTGGGCGAACGCACGGTTCGCTGCATCGCGATGGATAGCACCGACGGCATGGTGCGCGGCCAGGAAGTGGTCGACACCGGCGCCCCTATCACGGTGCCCGTCGGTCCCGGCACGCTGGGCCGCATCCTGAACGTCGTCGGCGATCCGATCGACGAGAAAGGCCCGGTCATCCACACCAAGCGCTATCCGATTCACCGCGACGCGCCGTCGTTCGACGAGCAGGCCACATCGGCTGAAATTCTGGTCACCGGCATCAAGGTCGTCGATCTGCTTTGCCCCTACCTGAAGGGCGGTAAGATCGGCCTGTTCGGCGGCGCCGGGGTGGGCAAGACCGTGCTCATTCAGGAACTGATCAACAACATCGCCAAGGCGCACGGCGGCGTGTCGGTGTTCGCCGGCGTGGGCGAGCGCACCCGCGAGGGCAACGACCTTTATCACGAAATGATCGAGGCCGGCGTTATCAAGATGGACGAGCACCACAACCTGATCGAAGGATCGAAAGTGGCGCTGATGTATGGCCAGATGAATGAGCCGCCGGGCGCTCGCGCCCGCGTCGGTTTGTCCGGCTTGTCCATGGCCGAATATTTCCGCGACGAAGAAGGCCAGGACGTGCTGTTCTTCGTGGACAATATCTTCCGCTTCACCCAGGCCGGCGCCGAAGTGTCCGCGCTGCTGGGCCGCATCCCGTCCGCCGTGGGTTATCAGCCGACTTTGTCCACCGACATGGGCGCGCTGCAGGAGCGCATCACTTCGACCAACAAAGGCTCGATCACGTCCGTGCAGGCCATTTACGTGCCGGCCGACGACTTGACCGATCCGGCGCCCGCCACGTCCTTCGCCCACTTGGACGCCACCACCGTGCTGAACCGGCAGATCGCGGAGCTGGGGATTTACCCGGCGGTGGATCCGCTGGACTCCACCAGCCGTTCGCTGGACCCGCGGATCGTCGGCGAAGAACATTATCTGGTGGCGCGCGAGACGCAGCGCATTCTGCAGACCTACAAGTCCTTGCAGGACATCATCGCGATCTTGGGCATGGACGAGCTTTCCGAAGAAGACAAGCTGGTCGTGGCTCGCGCGCGTAAGATCCAGCGCTTCCTGTCGCAGCCGTTCCATGTGGCGGAAATCTTCACTGGCTTCCCCGGCAAGCTGGTGCCGGTGGCCGACACCGTCCGCAGCTTCAAGGCGATCTGCGCGGGCGAATACGATCATCTGCCGGAAGCCGCCTTTTACATGGTCGGCACCATCGAAGAAGCGGTCGCCAAGGCGGAATCCATGAAGGCGAACGCGTAATGACCCTGTCGCTGGAAATCGTCAGCCCGGAGAAGCTGCTGCTGTCCCGCGCGGTGGACATGGTGGTAATTCCAGCGGCCGAAGGCGACATGGGCGTGCTGGAAGGCCACGCGCCCATGATTGTCACTTTGCGCGGCGGCACGATCGCTCTGTACGACGGCGATCAGATCGCCGAGCAGATGTTCGTTTCGGGCGGCTTCGCCGAAGTCACAACGGAACGGTGCACGGTGTTGGCGACCGAAGTGATGACGGTCGCCGAATTGAACAAGGACGAAGGCGAACGTCGTTTGGCGGAAGCGGAGGCCGCTTTCGCGGAACTGCATGCCGGCGACGTCGAGGAACAGCTGCTGGCCCTCGAACGCGCGGACTCCGCTCGTTCTTTGGTTCAGGCGGCAGAGATGCTGCTTTCCGGGTCGCGTTAACGGCGCGGCTTCCATCGGGAAACGAAAGGCCGGCGTTATGCCGGCCTTTTTTGTTGGGATCGTGCAAACCCTCTCACCCCGTCCCGAACGGGAACGCCTCCC
>Ga0214180_1000777_pt1 | contig 10664 bp, 3 predicted proteins | sample TroBogEpilimnion_22_FD_153018 | JGI IMG/M metagenome (GOLD analysis project Ga0214180, IMG submission 153018) | Freshwater microbial communities from Trout Bog Lake, WI - 16OCT2007 epilimnion | ecosystem: Environmental > Aquatic > Freshwater > Lake > Epilimnion/Euphotic zone | place: Trout Bog... | reverse complement strand
CATGGCGGGTTTAGCGGCGACGTCGATGCTATTATCGCGGCGGCCTGGGGCGTGACGGAAATGCCTGGGATTGGGTCGTTGATGCAGGCGGTCACGGCGCGATAAAAATCGGTATTGGGCGCCCGCGCCGGACGGCCAGGGCTGTCACCGTCCGGCTGAAGGGTCCGCGGCTTCCCGACGGGCCTGGACGAAAAAATGCCAACGCTTTGCCATCGCGCCAGCGGCAAAGTGCATGACTCCCTCGATGGACCGGATGTAGCCTTATGGCACCCCACCGGAGGCCATCATGCACTATCTCACCATCGCCGAAGCATCCCGCCAGATCGCGCAGAAGAAACTCTCCCCCGTCGAATTGACTCAGGCCTTTCTCGACCGCATCGCGGCGCTGAACCCGCAGTTGAATGCCTACTTGCTGGTCACCGCCGACCACGCCTTAAAGCAGGCGAAACAAGCGGAGCAGGAAATCGCGCAGGGCAAATACCGCGGCCCGATGCATGGGATCCCCTATGCACTGAAAGATATTTATTGCACCGCCGGCATCCGCACGACGTGCCACTCCCGCACGCTGGAAAACTACGTTCCCACCACCGACGCCACCACGGTCGCCAAACTCACCGAGGCCGGCGCGGTCTTGCTCGGCAAGCTGTCCACGCATGAATTCGCACACGGCGGGCCGTCGTTCGATTTGCCCTGGCCGGCGGCGCGCAATCCGTGGAACCGGGATCATGTGACCGGCGGATCGTCTTCCGGCTCCGGCGCGGCCGGGGCAGCGGGGTTGGCGATGGGGTCCATGGGGTCGGACACCGGCGGGTCCATCCGCAATCCGGCGGCGTTGTGCGGGCTGATCGGATTGAAACCGACCTACGGGCTGGTCAGCCGCTCCGGCGTTTACACCAACAGTTTCAGCTACGATCACGCCGGCCCGCTGACATGGACGGCCGAGGACGCCGCGATCATGCTACAAGCCGTCGCCGGCCACGATCCGAAGGACCCCGCCAGCGCCAACGGCGTGATCCCCGATTACCGCGCCACGCTGAACAACCCCATCAAAGGCATGCGCATCGGCATTCTGCGCCATTTGTATGAGGACGACGTCCCCACGCCGGACGTGACCAAAAAGGCCTTGGAAGCAGCGTACGACGTCCTACGCGGCCTCGGCGCCATTCTGGAGGATGTCCGCATCCGTCCGGCGCAGCAGTATCACGACGTGAAAATCACCGGCGCGGAGTCAGAGCTGTATGCCGTGCACGAACCGGCGCTGCGGACCCAACTGCACAACTTCGGCGAAGACTTCCTCGGCCGCACGCTCGGCGCGCTGATGATATCGTCCGCCGATTACATGCAGGCCAGCCGCCAGCGACGCAAAATGATCGCCGACATGGCGCCGATCTACGCGAAATACGACGCTCTCATCACCGCCGGCCCCGGCCCGGCCGGGCGGCTGGATGCTTGGCGCACGATCGCATTCTGGCAGAAGGCCTCCCTGACCACGCCGTTCAACGTGCTCGGCGGTCCGGCTTTGGCGCAATGCATCGGCTTCACGCCCGAAGGCCTGCCGCTTTCCATGCAGATCTACGCTCGGCCGTTCGCCGATGCGACGACGCTACAGATCGCGCACGCCTACGAATCCGCCACACCATGGCGTGCCCGCCGGCCCGAACTCGACCCCAGCGCGGTCTTCTCCGCCGAACAGCCGCCGATCCCCGAACCGGAGAAAGCCTCCATCGGCCAGACACGCCGAGACGAGATCGCGGCCCTTGTCCGGCGCGCCGGCCTGACGCTGAACGAGCGGCATTTCGAGCAGCTATGTGCCACGGCCCCTTATATCGAGGAGATGACTGGCCGCCTGGAACGCGCCCCAGCCTTTCACGACGAGCCGAGCAACATCTTCATCGCCTGAATATTGTGGGACTGGCGTATTATCGCGGCGCATGTCAACGTGATGGATACAAAGCAAAACTCCTCTGGGGGACGCCTTACCATGAAGCATGCCTTGGTCGCCGCCGCGGCCTTACTCGCCTGTTCCGCGCATGCCGCCTTCGCCCGACCGGATTGCGAGCCCGCCTCGCTGAACGCGATGCGCGTGCCGGGCTTGACGGTGACCGCCGCCGCGCCGGTCGCGGCGGGCGTGGACAACCCGGCCTTTTGCGATGTGAAGGCGACCGTGGAAACCAAAGGCGAAGGCGCGCCCCCCGGCAGCGCGACGCTGGGACTGCAATTGCCCGCGCAATGGCGCCAACATTTTCTGTTCATGGGCGTCGGCGGCAACGCCGGCCGGCTGGTTCCCGCGATCAACGCCACCGACAAAGCGGCGGCGCTGCGGAAAGGCTACGTCACCGCCATCACCGATACCGGCCATACCGGCAACGGCACCGATGCCGACTGGGTGCGCGGGCCGAACGGCAAGCGCGATGAGGCCAAGATCGCCGACTTCTTCTTCAGGGCGGCACACGATGCCGCGATCGCGGGCAAGAAACTCGCCGCGGCTTATTATTCGGAACCGGTGCAGCGCGCCTATTTCGACGGCTGCTCCACCGGCGGGCGCATGGCGATGATGGAGGCAGAGCGCTTCCCCACCGACTTCGACGGCATCGTCGCCGGCGACCCCAACATGGATTACCATGCGACCTTGCAACGCTTCCTGGTGCAGAAGGCCGCCCTTTCCTCTCCGGCTGCCTGGTTGTCCCCGGCCGCTCTGGCCACGATCGACAAGGCTGTGACGGAGCGTTGCGACGCGATCGACGGTGCCACCGACGGTTTGGTCCAAAATCCCGCCCGCTGCCCGGTACGCGCCGAGGACCTGGTCTGCAAAGGCGGTGCGACCGCGGATTGTCTGACGCCGGAACAGGCAACCGTGCTGCACGCCTACACGACCCCGCTGCGCGACCGTCATGGGCGAGAGGTGTTCCCCGGCTGGGCGATCACCAACCTGACCGGCCCGCGCGGCATGAGTTACTGGACGACCGGCGTCACCGCCCCCGATCTGGCGCTGCCGCTCGAACCCTGGGGCAAGGATCCCGCCACCGCGCCGCGCGGCTACATTTTCGCTCGGGAGGCCATGAATTTCTGGCTGGGTCTGGGCGTCAACGCCAAAATCGCGGCGCTGGACGTCGATCCGCACACGAACACCGTCGGCGACGGTTTGATCGCCCAGGTGGACAAGACGTTCGGCCCGGCGGAGACCAAGAATCCGGCCAAGCTGATGCCGTTCATCCAGCAGGGGCGAAAGCTGATCGTTTACCATGGCGCCAGCGACCCGGCGCTGCCGGCGGCCCGATCCGTGCAGTTCTATCAGGAGCTATCGACGCTGATGCGCGGCCGCGACAAGGCAGCGGCGCATGTGCGGCTGTTCCTGGTGCCGGGCATGCAGCATTGCAGCGGCGGCATCGGGCCGGACCAGTTCGATACGCTCAGCGCGCTGGAAGCCTGGGTGGAGGCCGGTAAAGCCCCCGAGTCCATTGCGGCGCACACCGGGTCCGGCCGCCCACCGCACGAACTGCCGCTATGCCCCTACCCGAAGCAGGCACGTTTTTCCGGCTTCGGGCAGCCCCAGGATGGAGCCAACTGGCACTGCGCCGATCCGGATAAGGGTTAACGCCGCGCCTTGCGGGCCGCGTAGCGGGCGTCGCGCGCGGCCTTGCGTTCGGCTTCCAGCGCCAAAAGCGCGGCCTTGCGGGCGATTTCCTCGGCTGTCTTTTCCGCTGCTTTGCGCGCGGCTTCGGCCTGCCGTTCGGCTTCCTCGGCGGCCTTACGGACGGCTTCGGCCTCCTTGGCGGCTTTGCGTTCCTGCTCCCGCTTCTCGCGCGCTTCGGCGATCGCCAGACGTTCGGCGATTTTCGCCTGGACCGCGGGGTCGTCGGGGCCGGGGCGGGAGCGGAATTTCTCGATCAGGGCTTGTTTGGCTTTCGCGGCGGCGGACGCGCGATCGTTGAAGTCGGCATGTTTGAAGGCCGGCAAGTGTGGAATCTCCATGGTGACGATGCGCGTCCATAGCCGATCCGCGCGCTGGGCGCCATGTCCCCTCGGCCCCCCTGCCACGCGAAAGTTTTTTTCGCTTTCCTGCATTTTTATGGCCGGCGTTAGTACCTTGTTAACCTTTTCCTGACCTAATCGGCCCGAACGACGAACCCGCCCGAGGCGCCAGAAAGGCCCGAGCGACGGCGGAACGCTGATTCGGTCAAGGAATTTCGGTCATGAACGTGACGCTCGCGATGTACGCCCCCTGCCCTCGCATTGTGCGGGAGGGCTGATCCATGGCCTCCATCATCCCTTCCCTGACCACGACTCAGGTCGCGGGCATGTCCACAACGTCGATCGCGGCGTTGAACACGACCGACATTCAGGCCTTCGCCGCGACGCAGATCGCGGTGCTGAATTCCACCCAGGTGGCGGCGTTGACCACCACCGACCTGCCGTTGCTGAGTACGACTCAGGTCGCGGCCTTCGCCTCGCAGGCGCTGGCGGGTCTGAATACGACGCAGTTCGCGACGTTGACCTCCACGCAGCTGGGCGCGTTGAGCACCGCGGCGACGGCGGGCATCAACACAACCGACATCGCGGCGCTGACCACGACGCAGGCGGGCGGGCTGACGGCGACGCAGATGGGGGCGTTGTCCACGACGCAGTTCGTTAATCTGAGCAGTACGGACCTCGGCGTTCTGACCACGACGCAACTGGGCGGGCTGAAATCCACCGATTTCGCCGCGCTGACCACGACGCAGCTGGGCGGTTTGACGTCCACTCAACTGGGCGCGCTGACCAATACCGCGGTGACGGCGCTGAACTCCTCCAACATCGGCGCCCTGACCACGACCCAACTGGGCGGCTTTAGTTCGACGCAGTTGGCGGCGCTGACCACGGGCCAGATCGGTGGTCTGACCACCACCGAAATCGCCGCTTTAACCACGACGCAACTGGGCGGCTTGACATCGACGCAGTTGGGGACGCTGAGCACCGCGCAGTTCGGCGGTTTGACAACCACGGAACTCGCGGCTTTGACGACCGGGCAGTTGGGCGGGCTGAAAACGGCTGAGATCGCGGCGCTGACCACGACGCAGTTGGGCGGGCTGACCTCGACGCAGTTGGGGGTGCTGACCACCAGCCAGGCGGCGGCGATCTCCACCACCGATATCGCGGCTTTGACCACCGCACAGATCGACGGGCTGACGGCGACGCAATTGGGTGCGCTGTCCACCGCGGCCTTCGCCAGCTTCACGTCCACGGGCGTGGCGGAGTTGTCCTCGACGCAGTTGGCCGGCCTGAAAACCGCGGAAATCGCGGCGCTGACCACCACCCAACTGGGCGGGATGACATCGACGCAGTTGGGAACGCTGCCGACGACGGCGTTCGCGGCGCTGACCTCCACGAACATCGGCGCGCTGACGACGACGCAACTCGGCGGCCTGACATCGACGCAGCTCGGCGCGCTGACCACGTCCCAGGCCGGTGGGCTGACGACCACCGAGATCGCCGCACTGACCACGACGCAGCTAAGCGGCCTGACATCCACCGCGCTCGGCGCGTTAAACACGACGCAGTTCGGCGCCGTCACCACGACCGAGCTGGCGGCACTGACGAACACGCAGTTGTCCGGTCTGAAAACGGCGGAGATCGCCGCGTTGACGACCACGCAGCTGGGCGGCCTGACATCGACGCAGCTTGGGGCGCTGACGACCACGCAGATGGCGGCGTTGACCACCACCGATATCGCCGCGCTGACCACCACGCAGATCGACGGGCTGACCGCCACCGAATTGGGCGCGCTGTCCACCGCCGCCTTTGCCAGCTTCACGTCCACCGGCATCGCAGAGTTCACCACGACGCAGTTCGCCGGCCTGAAAACCACGGAAATCGCGGCGATCACGACGACGCAACTGGGTGGCATGACCTCCACGCAGCTGGGGGCGTTGGCGAACACCGAGATCGCGGCGCTGAACTCGACCGACATCGGTGCCTTGACCACAACGCAGTTGGGTGGGCTGACCTCGACGCAACTGGGCGTGCTGACGACCGGCGAGATCGCCGGCCTGACCACCACCGAGATCGGCGCGCTGACAACCACGCAGTTGGGCGGCCTGACCGCCACCGGCATCGGCGCGATGTCCACCACCCAGATTGGTGGCGTCACCACGACGCAGCTTGCGGCACTGAGCAACACGCAGTTGGGCGGGTTGAACACGTCCCAGATCGGCGCTCTGACGACAACGCAGCTGGGGGCAGTGACCTCCACCGAACTCGGGGTGCTGACGACAACGCAGGTGCTGGGCCTGTCCACCACCGATATCGGTGCGCTGACGACCACCCAGCTTGCCGGCATGACGGCGACACAACTGGGTGCGATGAGCACGTCCCAGTTCACCAATTTGACCTCGACCGGTCTGGGATCCCTGACCACGACGCAGCTGGGCGGTCTGAAAACCAACGCCATCGCCGCGCTGACGACGACGCAGTTGGGCGGCATGACATCCACCCAATTGGGCGGGCTGACCACCACGCAGGTCGCGGCCATCGGCAGCACCGATATCGGCGCACTGACGACAACTCAGTTGGGTGGGCTGGCGTCCACGCAGATCGGCGCCATCGGCAGCGTCCAGGCCGGCGGTCTGACCACCACCGAAATCGCCGCGTTGACGACGACGCAGCTCGGCGGCCTGACCGCGACGACCTTGGGCGCCCTGAGCACGACGCAATTCGGCGGCCTGACCACCACGGAGCTGGCAGCGCTGACCAACACCCAACTCGGCGGCCTGAAAACGGCCGAGATCGCGGCGCTGACCACGACGCAGCTGGGCGGGCTGACATCGACCGAACTCGGCGTGCTGAGCACGACGCAGATCGGCGGCATGACCACGACCAACCTCGCGGCGCTGACCACGACGCAGATCGACGGGCTGACGGCAACGCAGCTGGGCGCGATGACGACGACCCAGTTTTCCGCGTTTACGTCCACCGGCGTCGCCGAACTGTCCACGACGCAGTTCGCGGGCCTGAAAACCACCGAGATCGCGGCGCTGACCACCACCCAGTTGGGCGGGATGACCTCCACGCAGTTGGGGGGCCTCACGACATCCGTCATCGCGGCGATTTCCACGACGGACCTCGCGGCGCTGACGACGACGCAGCTGGCCGGGCTGACATCCACCCAGATAGGGGCGTTGACCAGCACCCAGGCGAGCGCTTTGACCACCACCGAAATCGGCGCCCTGACCACCACGCAGCTGGCGGGGATCACCGCCACCGCCATGGGCGCGCTGAGCACCGCGCAACTCGGCGGTTTCACCACCACGGAAATCGCGGCGCTGACCAGCACGCAGCTGGCCGGGCTGAAATCCACGGCGATCGGGGCACTGACCACCACGCAGTTGGGGGCGCTGACATCGACGCAACTCGGCACACTGCTGACCACCCAAATCGCCGGCCTGACCACGACCGAGCTCGGGGCGCTGACCACGACGCAGATCGACGGGCTGACGACGACGCAGCTTGGGGCGCTGACCGCCGCGCAGTTCGGCGGCTTCACCAGCACCGGCCTGGCGGAACTGTCCACCACCCAGTTGAGCGGGCTGAAATCGACTGAGATTGGGGCGCTGAGCACGACGCAGTTGGGCGGCATGACGTCCACCCAACTCGGCGCCCTGAACGCGACCCAGATCGGCGGCTTCACCAGCACCGACATCGGCGCGCTGACGACCACGCAGCTTGGCGGCCTGACCTCCACGAGCCTCGCCGCATTCGGCACCACGCAGATCGCCGGGCTGACCACGACCGAAATCGGGGCGCTGACCACGACGCAGATGGGCGGCATCACCGCCACCGGCATCGGGGCGTTCTCCACCGCGCAACTCGCCGGCTTCACCACCACGGAACTGGCGGCGTTCAGCACCACCCAGCTCGGCGGGCTGAAAACCACGGAAATCGCCGCGCTGACCACCACGCAGTTGGGCGGGCTGACATCGACGGAGTTGGGCGTCTTGCTCACCACCCAGATCGGCGCCCTGACCACGACCGAAATCGGCGCACTGACCACCACCCAGATCGACGGGCTGACGGCCACGCAGCTTGGGGCGATGAGCGGGACACAGTTCGCCGGCTTCACGTCCACCGGCATCGCGGAACTGTCCACCACCCAGTTGGGCGGGCTGAAGACCACGGAAATCGCGGCACTGACCACGACGCAGGTAGGCGGCATGACGTCCACCCAACTGGGCGCGCTGACCACCATCCAAATCGGCGGGCTGAGCAGCGCCAATCTCGGCGCCCTGACCACGACGCAGCTGGGCGGGCTGACATCCACGGAACTCGGCGCCATCGGCACATCGCAGATCGCGGGGCTGACGACGACGGAACTGGGCGCGCTGACGACCACGCAGCTCGGCGGCATTACCGCGACCGGGATCGGTGCTTTGACCACCGCACAATTCGGCGGCCTGACTACCACGGACCTGGCGGCGCTGAACAACACCCAACTGGGCGGGTTGAAAACGACGCAGATCGCCGCGATGACGACGACGCAACTGGGCGGGCTGACATCGACCGAACTGGGCGTTCTGACCACGACACAGGTGGGCGGCCTGACGACGACCGAAATGGGCGCCCTGACGACGACCCAGATCGACGGCCTGACCACGACGCAGCTGGGGGTTTTGACGGCGACGCAGTTCGCCGCGCTGACCTCGACCGGCGTCGCCGAACTGTCCACCACCCAGATCGGCGGGCTGAAGACCACCGCCATCGCCGCGATCACCACCACGCAACTCGGCGGCATGACATCCACGCAGCTGGGCGCCCTCACCACGACGCAGGTCGCCGCTCTAACCAGCACCGATCTCGGTGCATTGACGACAACGCAGCTGAGCGGGCTGACGTCCACCGAACTCGGCGCCATCGGCAGCACCCAAGTGACCGGTCTGACCACGACGGAAATCGCGGCACTGACGACCACGCAGCTGGGCGGGATCACCGCCACCGCCATCGGCGCCCTGAGCACCGCGCAATTCGGCGGGCTGACGACAACCGAGATGGCGGCATTGACCACCACGCAGCTCGGAGGCCTGAAAACGGCGGAAATCGCGGTGATGACCACCACCCAATTGGGCGGGCTGACGTCGACCGAACTGGGGGCACTGACGACCACCCAAATCGGCGGCCTGACCGGCACGTCGATCGGCGCCCTGACCACAACCCAGATCGACGGCCTGACCGCGACGCAGCTGGGGGCGATGACCACGACGCAGTTCACCGCCTTCACCTCCACCGGCATCGCGGAATTTTCGACCACTCAGGTCGCCGGCCTGAAATCCACCGAAATCGCGGCCATCACCACGACGCAGTTGGGCGGCATGACATCCACCCAGATCGGCGGCCTGAGCACGACGCTGATCGGCGGACTGAACAGCACCGACATCGGCGCTTTGACCACCACGCAACTCGGCGGGATGAGTTCCACGCAACTGAGCGCCATCGGCTCTACCCAGGCCGCGGGCCTGACCACGACCGAGATCGGCGCGCTGACGACCACAGAAATGGCGGCGCTGAACAACACGCAGTTGGGAGGCCTGAAAACCGGCGAAATCGCCGCCCTGACAACCACCCAAATCGGCGGGCTGACATCGACGGAACTGGGCGTGCTGACCACCACCCAAATCGGCGGCCTGACGACGACGCAGTTGGGCGGGTTGACCACCACCCAGATCGACGGGTTGACCGCGACGCAATTGGGCGCCCTGACGACGGCGCAGTTCGGCGGCCTGACATCCACGGGGCTGGCGGAACTGTCCACGACGCAGCTGGGCGGGCTGAAAACCAACGAAATCGCCGCGCTGTCCACCACGCAACTCGGCGGCCTGACATCCACGCAACTCGGCGCCCTGACCACGACGCAGGTCGCGGCCATCGGCAGCACCGATCTGGCGGCGCTGACCACGACGCAGTTGGGCGGCATCACATCCACCCAACTCGGCGCCATCGGCAGCGTTCAGGTCGGCGGACTGACCACCACGGAAATCGCCGCCCTGACGACCACGCAGTTGGGCGGCCTGACCGCCACCGCCATCGGCGCCCTGAGCAACGCGCAAATCGGCGGATTGACGACCACCGAACTGGCGGCACTGACCACCACCCAGCTCGGCGGCCTGAAATCCGCGCAGATTGGGGCGCTGACAACCACGCAACTCGGCGGTCTGACCTCGACCGAACTGGGCGCGCTGGCGACCACGCAGGTGGGCGGACTGACGACAACCGAACTGGGCGCGCTCACGACCACACAGATCGACGGGCTGACGACCACGCAACTGGCGGCGTTGACGACCGTGCAGTTCGCGTCCTTCACCTCGACCGGGATCGCTGAATTGTCCACGACGCAGCTTGGCGGGCTGAAATCGTCGGAAATCGCGGCGCTGACGACGACGCAACTCGGCGGCATGACCTCGACGCAGTTGGGGGCATTGACGAATACCCAGATCGGCGGACTGACCAGCACAGACATCGGCGCGTTGACCACGACGCAGTTGGGCGGGCTGACTTCCACCCAACTCGGCGCCATCGGATCGACGCAGGCTGGCGGCTTAACCACCACCGAAATCGCGGCGCTGACAACCACGCAACTTGGAGGACTGACTGCCACCGCCATCGGCGCCCTGAGCACCGCGCAAATCGGCGGATTGACG
>Ga0214180_1000776_pt1 | contig 10675 bp, 15 predicted proteins | sample TroBogEpilimnion_22_FD_153018 | JGI IMG/M metagenome (GOLD analysis project Ga0214180, IMG submission 153018) | Freshwater microbial communities from Trout Bog Lake, WI - 16OCT2007 epilimnion | ecosystem: Environmental > Aquatic > Freshwater > Lake > Epilimnion/Euphotic zone | place: Trout Bog... | reverse complement strand
CCAGCCAATCCGCCAGTTCACGGTCCGGCAGCGTGCGGCGGAGCCACCAGACGTAATCCGCGCCCACGGTATTGTAGAGATACCGGTAGAACCCCACCGTCGGGTTCGCGGCCTGGACGACCTGATAGCCCGGCGGCAACGCGGCGGCGCGGTCGGACGGCGGCTTGTCCATCCGCAAGAACGTGACGGTGACCGCGACACGCACCACTGGTTCCATCCCGTTCGTTCCCCCGCCTTTGCTGGATGACAGTTTAGCGGCTTGCGGGGCGGGAGGCGATAAGGGGTATTCTCCCGCCGCGTTAGGAACAGGAAGACCGAAGATGTCCGCATTGCTGACCGAAGAGGCTCGTGCCGACCTAGCCGCCAAGCTGCCGGATTGGGCGCTGGAGAACGACGGTGCGGCCATCGCCCGCACCTTCCGGTTCAAGGATTTCAATGAGGCGTGGGGCTTCATGACCCGGGTCGCGCTGCTGGCGGAGAAACTGGATCACCACCCCGACTGGTCCAATGTGTGGAATACGGTGCGGATCGCGTTGACGTCCCACGATTCCGGCGGGCTGACGGCCCGCGACGTGCGGATGGCCGTGGCGATCGACGCCTTGCTGGCGTGACCGGCCCGTCCTTCCCGGAACGGGCCGCGCTGGTGCGGCGGGCAGCGGCGCGTCTGTGTTTGCGGCTGGGGTGGGCGCCGCTGCATGAGGTGCCTCTGCCGAACGGACGGCGCGCCGATATTCTGGCGCTGCGGCCGGATGGCGGGTTCGTGTGCATCGAGGTCAAGTCCGGCCCGCGCGATTTCCTGACCGATGGCAAATGGCCGGAGTATCGTGGCTACGCCGACGCGCTGTATTTCGCTGTGGATACCGATTTCCCAGCTGAGCTGCTGCCGGCGGAGGTGGGGCTGATCGTCGCTGCGGGGCTGGAGGCCGATGTGTTGCGGGAGGCTCTGTCCCATCCCTTGGCCCCGGCGCGCCGGACGGCGTTGCTGCGGCAGTTCGCGGGGTTGGCAGCCGGGCGCTTGGCGGCGGCGGAGGACCCGGCGGGGGTTGCCGCGGTGCGGTCGTCGCTGCGGGTGGAGTAGAGCGGAATGGTGGCGCTGAGGTTCGCCTTGTCGTTCGAACATAAATGTGCGAATATGCTGCCATGAACGGGGCCGAACTCCTGCGGAAACTCCGAAAGCTCGCGCACCAGCGGGGCATCGATTGCTCGTATGAGCCTCGGCACGGCAAAGGCAGCCATGGGCAACTGCTGTTCGGGCAGCATCTGACCACGATCAAAGACCCGAAAAAGGAAATCGGCCCTGGGCTGCTGCACGCGATGCTGAAGCAGCTCGGGTTGGAAAAGGATGACCTGCCATGACGGCGATGTGCTTCGTCTACCCCTACACGGTGTTTCAAAGCGAAGATGGCGCCTGGCAAGTCCGCTTCCCCGACGTGCCGGAAGCCTTGACCGAGGGCGAGACCGAGGCCGAGGCGCACGCACTGGCGCCCGACGCTTTGCTCGCGGCGTTGGGTGGGCTGGCAAAGCTGCGCCGCCCGTTGCCCATGCCCTCGGCGGGCGGGGCGTGCGCCGTGGTGGTGCCGATGCTGCAAGCCGCGAAACTGGCGCTGTATCTCGCGATGCGGGACCACGGGCTGAACAACGTCACGCTCGCGGCGAAGTTGGGCAAGCATGAGGGCGAGGTGCGGCGGATGTTGGACCTGGACCACCAGACCAAAATCGGCACGCTGGAAAACGCGCTTTGGTTGCTCGGGCGGCAGGTAGCGAGCGAGGTGAGGTTGGCGGCGTAGGTTGGGGAGGTGACCCCGGTTCGTTTGGTGGAGGCGTAACACTTGAGAAGGTCGGGGTATTATGTCGATTTTGTCGAAATTTGTTGCGGTATTCAGCGGCAGTGGACGAGCAAAGCCCGCGGTCGTCCCGGATCGTGCCATGGAGTCGGCATTGGCTATTAGGTTTCCCGCTGCGGCTAATGGCGTCCCAACCGTGCGATTTGACCCCAAACGGGTAACCGAAACCGTCAAAGCCGATCTACGAAAAAATATCCGCAAAATTAAAGAATTTGACGCGGCCCATTTCGACCGAATCTACATTGTCGCTCTTGAATCTATTTCTGTGGGTGGGAACATGGCAATTCTATGCGACGCCATTATGGCACTAAACCTGCCAGATATGACAAAGCAACGGGCTGGTGAAATATCACGAAGTATCAATTTTAAGGCTAAAGCCCTGATGGATCGAGAGCGGCAATCGTCAATTGGCATACAGTATGCTATTTGGATGTACAGCGGAGCACCATGCTGCGTGAATCCCAAAAAGCCTTCGGCCAAGGATGTTCGGCAGGACACGGCTCATAAAGCAGCCGACGGCAAGCGATATGAGGTCGCAAAAGGAATGCTTCTAAACGGCCGTTACAAATGGCCGGGCCAAGATGAAGGATGCAAGTGTGCTTCACGGTCAGTTATTCCTGGTTTAACCGGCGATTTATAGATCGGTTACCATAACAAATATGGAGGAACCTTGGATCACATCCTGTAAAATCGAGTAGAAGGGTGGCCGGGGGTGTAGCGTCGCACGGAGCGGGGCTGGCAATGCGCATTTCAGGCGGAAAAGTGTCGTATGTTCGGATGGGCTTGATACACTACAAATCTGCAAGATACTCTGATCCCCGAACCCCCGGCCCCGCCCGGGTTTCCCGCCGACAATTTTGCGGGCGCTGTGGAGGCGTGAGCGATGCCAAACAAGCGACCGAGTACGGACGGCAAAGACATCGCCGTATCCCGAATGACGTTGTTGGATGCGGCGGCGGTAATCTCGACGGGTGAAGCGCTCGTCTCGGAGGGATTACTCGGCCTCATGTACGAAATTGATCGCGGCGGTTACTCGCTGTGGAACGGATTAGGCTGCTTTCCGCCCCTCAAAGACGCACTTCGATGCAGATTCGCAGAATTGCCTGGAGAAGCCATCATCGCGACAGCGCTCCATCGCCCAACGGGCAGTCGCCGTGTTATGCATCCGGCCGAGTGGCAAACTCTTGATTTGGCAGATCCGCGCTACAACGGCCTGATCCTTGAAGCTGTGAACCCGAATTTTGCACGTCCGGATGTCGAATGGGCAGACGTGACCTTGCCCATTGATGACATAAACCGCGTCAGGGCGGCGGTGCTGGCCGAAGAGAACCGGAACGCGAGATGGCAGGCCGAAGACAAGATTAAGCGAGAGAAAAATGGGACGGCTAATTTCGAGAAATTCATGGCCGGCCTGGAAAATTTCCTCTTTTTCACTGCTGCGCCGAACATCATAGGGAATGCATTCAAAAGCAGAGCAGCCGACACGACGCCCCTCCCCATCGTGGCGCCCTCCGCCGTGAAGCGCAGACATAACGGCACCGATTATCGCGTCCTGGATGGGCCGCTGGTCTCGGAAATGCGAACGCTGATCCAGAATGACAAAGCGCGTTCCCCAGAGGATGCCGCCCGTGCGGTAGTCAAACGCGCGGCGGGACGTGGGGAGGACGCCAGCAAAGTGAAAAGGCTCGCCTTACGTTACCGCACGTCATACCCCGCCCGGTCCTGAAGGGATTCCTGGAATTCGGGTAAGCTCTTACCTCGACTGACAGGACTGGATCATTGGGGTATCGGTAAGGCTTCGTCCGTGTTCAACCTCACACGGACGAAAAGCTATGAACCACGAACCCCTCGCATACCGGATTGACGATGCCAAACGGCTGATCGGCTACGACACAACCCAAACCGTCGACCTGACGTGGTGCGGGACCCTGGACATCCATATCGGCAACCGCGATAGCGCGCAGCTAAGGGGCATTAGAGCACTACTAAGGGCCTTGTGGTCGATGCCACCTTCCCTTCGTATCTCAATTGAGATACACATTAGCCGCACCCACAAAGGCCCCGCCCATGGCGTCGACCACCATGATCCACGTCCGTGTCGACGAAGGCGTGAAGGCACGGTCTACTCAGGCCCTCGCCAAGATGGGCCTGACCGTGTCGGACGCTGTTCGGATGCTGCTCGTCCGGGTCGCGAGCGACCAAGCCATGCCGTTTCAGCTCAAAGTACCGAACGCCGAGACCCGCGCGGCCATGGAAAGCCAAGACCTAACCGGACCATTCGCCACCGCCGAGGACCTGTTTAATGCCCTCGACGCCGACGCCGACCGGTAAGCGCGCGCCCCTTCCGCGCCAGTCCTTCCACGCAAAGGGTTCGCCAAAGATTGGCAGCGGCTGACCCGCTCGGGGCGGTACAACATGAACAACCTGAAAGAGGCGATGTTGCTGCTTATCGCCAACGCAGGCCCAATGGCGGCGGAATGGCGGGATCATGAACTGATCGGCAACTGGTCCGGCCACCGAGAATGCCACATCGGCGGCGATTTTCTGCTGATCTATCGGATCGAGGACGACAGAGTGGTCTTCGTCAGGGCGGGAACCCACGCAGACCTCTTCGGATAACTGTCATGAAATAACGGAAAACCAAGGCGGAATGGTGGAGCTGAGGTCCGTCGAACCGAGCCTCGCGACCTTTCGCGACCGTTCATAAATATCCCTGATTTCCGCCATTTCTAGCGACTTCCGGGCAAGCGCCTTTCGCGCGTTTTCGCTTCCATTCGCCGTTGTCCCCTATTAAATGAGGGGACAGAGTAGGGGACGGACTCGCCGCCCCCCGATGCTTGGAAGCCCAAATCATGCCCAGAAAGGCGGCGGGACTGACGGCATTGAAGGTGCGGACCATCGGCCCCGGCCGCTATGGCGACGGCGGCGGGCTGTATCTGCTGGTACGTTCCCCCGAGGCCCGGTTTTGGCTGTTCCGCTACCGGCGGGAGGGCAAGATGCGCGAAATGGGCCTCGGCCCCGCCGCTGGCCCGTCTGCCGTGTCCCTGGCCACTGCCCGCGCGAAAGCTCGCACGCTTCACGACACCATTCGGGAGGGCCGCGACCCGCTGGCCGAGCGTGACGCGGCAGCGGTCGCGACGAAAGCAGCCGCACAGCAAGCCATGGCCCGCGCCAAGACCTTCCGGGAGGTAACGGCGCTGTATCTCGACGCCCATGAGGTTGGCTGGCGGAACGAAAAGCATCGTTGGCAGTGGCGCCAAACCCTTGAGGCGCACGCCTTCCCGCACATGGCCGACATGCCCGTCGCCGACGTGACAACGGCGCACGTCATGGCCGCGCTTGAGCCGATCTGGCGTAGCAAGCGGGAGACAGCGGGGCGCCTCCGTGGGCGCATTGAGTCCGTCTTGGACTATGCCAGGGCGCGGGAGTGGCGCACCGGAGAGAACCCGGCCCGCTGGCGCGGCCACATCGCCAACATGCTGCCGGCGCTCGGCAAGGCGCAGCGTGTGCAGCATCTTGCCGCGCTGCCGTGGGCGGAAATCGGTGCCTTCATGGCCGAGTTGCGGGGGCAATCCGGGATGGCCGCGCGCGCCCTGGAATTTACCATCCTGACCGCCGGCCGATCCGGCGAAATCTTGGGCGCCCGGTGGTCCGAAATCGACGTGGTGGCAGGGGTCTGGACTGTCCCCGCCGCGCGCATGAAGGCCGGGCGTGAGCATCGGGTGCCATTGTGCGACCCGGCGCTGGCCATACTGCGCGCGCTGTTGCCGCTGCGCGATGCGGAGAGGGGGGATTGGGTGTTTCCCGGCCCCAAGGCGGGCAAGGGGCTGTCCAACATGGCGATGCTGATGCTGCTGCGCCGGATGGGGCGCGGCGACCTGACGGCGCATGGGTTCCGCAGCACGTTCCGCGATTGGGTTGCCGAGCGCACCGCGTATCCGCGTGAGGTTGCGGAGGCTGCGCTGGCGCACACTCTGGGCGACTCGGTCGAGGCGGCATATCGGCGCGGCGATCTGATGGACAAGCGCCGCCGGCTGATGGACGATTGGGCGGTGTTCTGTGGCCGGGCTGCCACGGCGGGAGAGGTGATCCCTATTCGCATGATGGGGGCGTAACATTCTGGAAGGCCAGGGGTATTATGTCGATTTTGTCGAAATTTGTTGCCGTATTCAGAGGCAGTGGAGGAGCAAAGCCCGCCATCGTCCCGGATCGTGCCATGGACCCGGCCTTGGATATTAGGTTTCCTGCTTCGGCTCATGGCCTCCCAACCGTGCGGTTTGACCCCAAACAGGTAACGGAGGCCGTCAAAGTCGATCTACGAAAGAATATCAACAAGATTAAAGAGTTTGACGCGGCCCATTTCGACCAAATCTACATCGTCGCTTTGGAAGCGATTTCCGTAGGCGGGAACCGGGCAATCCTATTCGATGCAATTATGGCACTGAATCTGCCAGATATGACAAAGCAACGGGCCGGTGAAATCTCACATAGTATCATTCGTAAGGCTAACGCCCTGATAAATCGAGACCGACAATTATCGCTAGGTATACAGTATGCAACTTGGATGTACAGCGGAGCGCCATGCTGCGTGAATCCCAAAAAGCCTTCGGCCAAGGATATTCGGCAGGACGCGGCTCATAAAGCAGCTGACGGCAAGCGATACGAGGTCGCAAAAGGAATGCTTCTCAATGGCCGTTACAAATGGCCGGGCCAGGACCTGGGGTGTCGCTGCGTTCACAAGAGCATCATACCGGGAATCGGCGAAGGATGAAGGGGCGACCGAAGCGCAAAGCCGACCTTGGAAAACGAGGGGACAGGCTTATTGTTTCCAGCATGAAGATATTGCTTAACAAGGTGTTACCGAACCTGAAATTACCCTCGGACGGCGATATGCTTCGATTAAGTTTACAAATCGACTCTTTACGATCTGACCTCGATGTAAAGGACCTCCACATCAAGGCGCATGAGCAAATATCGAGTCGGCTGAAAGCGATCCAGACAGCACAGGAAGAATTGGCGAAATACCTGCCCACATTGCAAGATCGCCGGGATTTCCATAGCCGACTTATCCCGGACGCCGGGACAGCGGCGATACAGGGTTTTGAACGACTGCGCGACGCCGTAGAGGTTGGCGAATTCGCAATCAGCGCGCTTTCGGTCTTGGAAAGCATGTCCGACTGGATACCGCCGGGCGTCCATGGCACGGCCCCCAGACCCGCTTGGCCGGACTACCTGGACCGGATGATTGGTGATTTCCGAGCGGCCGTTGAACAGCGCAACCCTAAGATAGGCTGGAAACCGAGCAATGGAACCGGGTGGGTCAACCTCTACCTTGCTGCGATAATCCCGCACGTTACCGGTGAACGCCCAACTGCCGTAGCTGTCAATGCTGAACGGAGAAAAGCCACCCGACTACCAACAAAATAACTTCGCTTTTCTCCGCATTGCGACGCTTCGGTTACCTACGCCAGTTTGCGCCTGTCGTCACAACTGACAGGAGAATCCATGGAAACGGAACCGCTTGCGTACCGGATCGTAGACGCTAAACGCCGCATCGGTGTTGGCACTACACGGCTCTATGAACTAATCGGCGCGGGGCATCTCGACGCCCGCAAGACCGGCAACCGCACCCTGATAACCGCCGAGTCCCTGCGCCAGTATGTGGCATCCCTACCGAAAGCGAACATCCGCACGGGCCAACGGAGCGCATTATGATCGCCTTGGTATCGCTGGCCGAGCCTCTGGCGCTGCTGGTACTTGTCGCCGCCCTCCGCCTCACACAATAACCGCCGGCTCCGACTGGCGGGACCGGCGGCGTATTGGAAGGATGTAGCGTTGCACCCGCATCCTACCGATACGACACGGGAAATGCCAGCACGGATGGCGGGGAGATTGCAAAATGTCCCCCATGTTGACCACGCCCGAACTTGCCGGGCGCCTCGGTTTGAAACGCTACGCCCGGTCATGGCGTGGCCGGTGCCCCGCTTGCGACTATCCAACCACGTTTTCTGTTCGGGCCGGCCGCGACGGGCGCGCGCTGCTGTTCTGTGCGTCCTGTCGGGATCGCGATGCGATAGCCGATGCGGTTGCCAGTGCGATTGGGCAAAACCGTCAACCCGCTCCGCCCTCGATCGGATTTGAAACAGCCCAGCGCCAGCGCAAGCAAGACCGCGCCCTGGCCCTCTGGCGCGGCTCGGAACCCGCGACCGGCACGCCAGCCGACCGCTATTTGACGGCGCGCGGCTTGTCCGGTTTGACCGCATCGCCCGCACTTCGCTTCCGAGCCGATACGTCGCACCCGGAAGGCGGTCGGTATCCAGCCCTGATTGCCCTGGTGACCGGCCCGGACGGCACGCCGCTGGCGATACACCGGACCTATCTCACGCGGGACGGTGGCAAAGCGGCCGTGGAACCGACAAAGGCCAGCCTCGGCCCGGTCTGGGGTGGTGCCATCAGGCTGCAAGGCCTTGACCCTGAGCACGCGCTGGTGATCGCAGAAGGAATCGAAACGGCGGCTTCCGCTGGCCTGCTGATGGGGCTGCCGGCATGGGCGGCCCTGTCGGCGGGGAACTTGGCACAAGGCCTTGTGCTGCCCCCGGAGGCACAGAGCATCGTGATCGCGGCGGACCCGGACCAACCCGGCCGCATCGCTGCTCGGGATGCCTGGTTACGATGGACTGCCGAGGGGCGTTCGGTTCGCGTCGCGGTGCCCAACGGCGCGGGAGATTTTAACGACCTGTTGCGCGGCGAGGCTTGCCATGTCGCATGAGGGTTCCGATGCGCGCGGTTCAGCTTCCGGGTTCACCATCATGGATGGGCCGGGGCAGGAAACTGGCGACCAAAAACCAGATTCCACCCCCCTGGAATGGGGCAAACCCGATATGTCGGTGCTGCGCTTGGGGCGTCGTGCCCCGCCCGCGCTGCCGCTGGATGTATTCGGGCCGGAATGGGAGCGTTGGATTGTCAGTGCGGCGGAGGCTGCTGCCGCGCCGCCCGATTATGTGGCGTTGCCGCTCATAGCCGGCGCCTCGGCACTGATTGGACATGCCCGCTGGGCACAAGCAACGCCCGGCTGGTCTGAACCGCCACACATATGGGCTGCCAGCGTTGGCGATTCCGGTTCCGCGAAAAGTCCGGGCGCCGACAGCCTGCTTCGCGACGTGCTGCCGGTAATCGAACAGCGCATGTTGGGGGACTTCCCCGAAAAACTGCGGGAATGGAAGGTCGCGGCGGAAATCCACGGCTTAGCGCAAGAGCGATGGAAGACCGACGTTCGGCAGGCGCAGACTTCGCGTAAAGCGCCACCGCTGCCACCGGCCGAACATCTCTCTCCCGAACCGCAAGCGCCTCGGCTGCGGCAATCAGACGTTACGGTGGAAAAGGTTGCGACGTTGCTGGCAACCGCCGCCCCGAAAGGGTTGTTGATTGTTCGCGATGAGTTGGCGGGATGGCTGCTTGGTCTGAGTGCCTACAACGACGCCGGGCGTGCGTTCTGGATTGAGGCATATGGCGGGCGCTCGTATCGAGTGGAACGGCAGAAAACGCCCGAACCGATCATCGTTCCTCGCCTTGCGGTGGCCGTGACGGGCACAACGCAGCCGGAGCGGTTGGCGCAAATGTTCCGCGACTCCGACGATGGCTTGCTCGGCCGGTTTGTGTGGGGCTGGCCGGACCCGCTGCCGGTCTTTCGTTTGAGCCAAACCTCCCCCGCGTCCGAATGGGCAATCGAAGCCCTTGACCGGGTGCGCCTGCTTGATCTTGGCCCTGGCAGAGAACCGAACGACCCGCCGCGCCCGATCATGGTCCAGTTGTCGCCGGCTGCGGTGGCGATGATGCAAGCATTCGGACAGGACATGCAACGCTGCCAGCAAGAGGCTGGCGGACTACTGCGTTCTGCGTTCGGTAAGGCGCGGGGGTTGGCGCTACGCCTCTCCCTGGCGCTGGAAATGCTGCACTGGTGCGGTCGCGACAGCATGGAACCGCCGCCCGTCCAGATCGGCGACCGTGCTTTCGGCTCCGCCTGCGATCTTGTGGCCGATTATTTCATGCCGATGGCCGAGCGTGTGTTCGGCGACGCCGCCGCGACACAGGCAGAGCGGAACGCCGCGACGCTGGCCCGGTGGATAGTCAGGGAGCGGGCCAAGGAAGTGCATGTCCGAACCCTACAGCGCACCGTGCGCTTGCCCGGTTTGAACACGGCCGGGCTGATACACGCGGCGGCGGAGGTGTTGATTGAAGCCGATTGGCTTGCAGCGGCGGGCCGAAACATGGAAGCCGGACGCCCGCGCGCTGCCTACACCGTCAACCCTGCCGTGTTGGAGCATCCCGCATGAGGTGGTCCGCCAGCTACCGCGCTCGGGCAGGCTTGCCTGCGGACACAATTGACAAAGCGGACATTACTGACAGTTGCCCGGTTGGTTCCGAGCCATCTGGGATTATGTCGGCTTTGTCAGCAGTGTCACCCCCCATGCGAACGGTGGGTAACGGCGGCGGGACGGACGCACCGCATTCCGGCGATTGTGTCAGCAGTATCACGGCGGAGAAGCCATCGCCATTGCCTGCGACCGAGGAACCATACGAACCCCTATGGCCGGCCCCTGGCACGCCGGAGTGGGCGCAGCTGGACCGGGAAAACGCCGCGATATGCGCTGGGCTGCTGGCGGGCTACCATCAGCACCACTGGCAGCGATGAACAACGGCGGAGGCCCCCGAAAATACCGCTTGACCAAACTCCATATGACCATATACAATTTGGTCAACGAGGATGGACAGGAGGACGGGACCATGCGGCAGGCAGTCAGCTACATCCGGGTCAGCACCGGCCAGCAAGG
>Ga0214180_1000770_pt1 | contig 10740 bp, 12 predicted proteins | sample TroBogEpilimnion_22_FD_153018 | JGI IMG/M metagenome (GOLD analysis project Ga0214180, IMG submission 153018) | Freshwater microbial communities from Trout Bog Lake, WI - 16OCT2007 epilimnion | ecosystem: Environmental > Aquatic > Freshwater > Lake > Epilimnion/Euphotic zone | place: Trout Bog... | reverse complement strand
TTCCTTTGGCGCGGTGCCGAACGGGGACAGCTTCAGCTCGTCCGCGAAACCGGGTGGAAATTTATTTTTCGGACATGCTGTTATCTGAGTTGATGACGAGGACGGAGGGGCGGTGGCCAGTTCTACCCTACGTATCGCCGCCGTAACCCGAGGAACGGGGCCTCGATCGTTGCGTAGCTGAACGCCGCCACCGCCAGGACCAGCGGCAGCACCAGCACGGCCGTTGTCGCCAACGCGTCAAGGAACGGAGTCCCGGTCGGCCGCAACACCCAATGATGCACGGACAAAACCTCGATCACGGGCACGTGCAGCAGGTAGATGGAAAAACTCGTCCGCCCTATCCCCGCCAGCACGCGCCCGGCGCCCGCCGGGATCCAGCTTGAGGCCGCGATATACGCCAGAATGAACCAGCCCCAGGATAGCGCTTCCACGGTTGGCCAAAGTGCTTTCCACCAAACGGAGACCGGCCAACCGCCCATCTGGTTGAACCCGTAAAGCAGCAGCACGATCGCCACCGAAGACGGCACGATCTGCCAACGCGGGATCGAGGGCCGTAACGCGAACCACCGCCCCGCCAGCATGCCGATCAGGAACTGATCCAGCCGTCCGCCGATCGTCCAATATGCCAGCGGCTGGATATCGTTGCCCAGCAGCACCAGCAGCAGCCGCAGTCCGATCAACAGCAGGATCATCCGCGCGAACAGCCAAGGCCTGTGCCGCTCCAGCAATATCAGCAGCAGCGGGAACAGGAGGTAAAACTGGAACTCCACCGCCACCGCCCAGCCCATCGCCGGCATCTGCCCGAGTACCGGGGTGCCGAAATTGGCCAGCGGCAGGATATAGCGCGCCAACGCCCAAACCGCGTCCCGCTCGGGGTGCAGACAGGCGGCCAAGACCACCAACAGCAAATACAGCGGATAAATCCGCAGAATACGGTTCAGTATAAACCCGCCGTATCGCACTTTATGCCCGAACGTGCCGTGCACGAAAATGAACCCGCTGAGCACCATGAAACCGGCGACGGCGGTACGACCCTCCACGATGACGGCCAGCAGCGGATTCCGCACCGTCACCCATTGGGACGGATCGAACGGCGCGTCGTAGATCAGACGCGCCGAGAAATGCTGCCAGCCGTGGTAGAACAGAATCAGCAGGGCGAACCCCGCGCGCAGGTGATCCACCGCCGGCAGATAGACCCGGTTGCGGGAGTCCGGCACGGGCCGCCTAGAGCGTGCGGTTGGCGCGGGCGACCACGGCCTCGAACAGTACCTGGCAGCCGGCTTCTGCTTCGGACGGTTCGATGCTCTCGGCTTCGTTGTGCGACAGCCCGTCCTTGCAGGGGGTGAAGATCATCGCCGTGGGGATGTGCCGAGCCACATAGACCGCGTCGTGGCCGGCGCCGGAGACGATCTCGCGGGTTGGGTAACCCAGGCGAGCCGCGCCCTGGCGCACCAGATCGACGCAGGCGGGGTCGAAGGGCTGGGCGGGGATTTTGAACAGGGTTTTCAGTTCCAGCGCCACGCCGCAGTCGCGGGCGATGAAGCCGGCCTCGCGCGGGAATTGGGCGTCGAGGCGGGCGACCTCGGCTTCGTCGGGGTGGCGGAATTCGACGGAGAAGCGGACCTCGCCCGGGATGACGTTGCGGCTGTTGGGGGACACCAGCAGTTGCCCGACGGTGCCACGCCCGTCCTCGCCCCGGGCGCGCATCATGCGGTCCACGAGGTCGATGATTCGCGCCGCGCACACCAGCGCGTCCTTGCGGGTGGAGGGGGGCGTGGTGCCGGCGTGGCTGTCCTGGCCGATGGTCACCGCGTCGTACCAGACCTGCGCCTGGGCGCCGGTGACGATGCCGATCGTTTTAGCCTCGCGCTCCAGGATCGGCCCTTGCTCGATGTGGAGTTCGAAATAGGAATCGGCGGGAAAGTGCGTGGCGGGTTCGGGGCCGCGGTAGCCGATGGCGTCCAGGCTGTCGGACACGGTAACGCCGTCCATGTCCTTCAGGCCGAGGACATGTTCCTCCGGATAAACCCCGGCCCAGACGCCGGAGCCGGCAAGGCTGTGGCCGAAGCGGGCGCCTTCTTCGTCGGTCCAGTTGATCAGTTCGACCGGCGCTTCGGTGGTAATGCCGAGGTCGTGCAGGCTGCGCATCACCTCCAGCCCCGCCAGAACGCCCAGCGCGCCGTCGAATTTGCCGCCGGAGGGCTGGCTGTCCAGATGGGATCCGAACAGGACCGGCAGGCGGTTCGGATCGCGGCCGGGGCGGCGGGCAAACATGTTGCCGATGGCGTCCACGCGCACCGTCAGGCCGAGGGCCTCGCAATCGGTGCGGAACTTGTCGCGGCCGCGCTTGTCTACGTCCGACAGCGCCAGCCGCCGCACGCCGCCTTTCGCGGTGGCGCCGATCTCGGCATAGCCCATCAGGGTGTCCCACAGGCGTTTGCCGTCGATGCGCTGGTTGGTTTGGGACGCGGCCATGGGATGCTCCACCAATCGTCATGGTCGGGCTTGACCCGACCAACCCGGGCCAACAAATCCGCCATCGTGACTATCCCCCATAACGTGGGAGGTGTTCGGGTCAAGCCCGAACATGACGGGGGGTGCGGTTCAAGGTTGAGCGGAAGATTGCCTGCAATCCCATTCGTCGTTATGCGCGGTCTTGATCCGAAGCGGCACCCAGCCGCGAAATTGTGCCGCTTGGGGTGGCCGGATCAAGTCCGGCCATGACGAAAATGGAGCGGCACGGCTCAAGGAACATGGGCCCTGGCACTCGCCGCACAACTTTGGATCGCACCCCATGACGGGACAGGACTTGGGGCATCTTGCCCGCGCCCCCGCTTCCTGCAAGCCTGTATCGCATGAGCACAGCATCCATTTCGCGCAACAGCGACCTGGACCGGCCCGAAGTGTGGCAGGCCCGCGTCGACCTCGCCGCCGTCTTCCGCACCGTCGCCGCGCTGGGGCTGCATGAGGGCGTATGCAACCATCTGTCCTTCATGGTCCCCGGCCGCGACGACGTCTTCCTGGTGAACCCGGATGGCTGGGCGTTTTCCGAGATCACGGCGTCTCGGCTGCTGATTTGCGACTTCAACCGGCGGGTGATCGCGGGCGACGGGGTGCCGGAGGATACCGCCTTCTACATCCACGCCCGCCTGCACATGCGCGTCCCGAGGGCCAGGGCCGCGTTCCACACCCACATGCCCAACGCGACCGCGCTGGCGATGGTGGACGGGCCACCGCTGCTGTTCGCTGGGCAGTCGTCGCTAAAATTCTACGGCCGCACGGCGGTGGACGAGAACTACGGCGGCTTGGCGCTGGACGAAACCGAGGGCGACCGCATCGCCGCCGCCATGGGCGAGGCCGACATCGTGTTCATGCGCCACCACGGGGTGATGGTCGTCGGGCCCAGCATCGCGAGAGCCTGGGACGATCTGTATTACCTGGAACGCGCCGCCGAGGTGCAGCGTCTGGCCGAAGCGACCGGCCGCCGCCTGCTGCCGGTGCCGCAAGAGATCGCCGAACGGACGGCGGAACAGATGCGGCATGAGGGCGGGCGCGATTCGCCGGCCTTGCATCTGGCCAGCATCAAACGGCGGTTGGACGCGACCGCCCCGGAATATCGGCAATAAGGGCTGTTAACCCGCCAGCGCCCGCCGCACAGCGTCCGGCTCCTTGGCGATGACAGCCAAAAGGATACGCGCGGTGCGATCCGGCCGGCGCCGCTTTTGCTCCCAGGCTTGAACCGCATCGACATCCAAGCCGAATGTCGCGGCGAACCGGGTTTGGGACAGGCCCAGCCGGTCGCGCAAGCCCGCGACATCGACGTCGTCAGGCACCGTCACGTTGTATTCCGTCAGCGCGATTTCTCCGCGCAAATGGGCGGCTGCCTCCCGCGCGGAAGCCGCCAAACGTCTACCGAACACTGTCCGAACCGGCGGCGGCGACGATTTCGCCGATGGCGGCTTTGATGTCCCGTTTGTCGGCATGAGTGAGGTCCTCCTTCGCATTTTTCGCGTAAACATCCAGCAGCACCAGCACCGCGCCCGGAACGTAATGGAAATAGATGACGCGCGCCCCGCCGCTCTTGCCGCGTCCGGGCAGCGCGATCCGAGCCTTTCGCGCGCCACCGGTTCCCGCGACGACCGGCCAAGCGTCCGGCCGAGCAGCGATTGTTGTCTCCGCCTCCGCTCGGGCCTCAGGGCTGAGAAGCCGCTTGGCGCGCCGTTCGTATATGCTGGTGGCTACGATCCGCATGTGGCGGACGATTATACGACAATGTCGTATATGGCAAGCTTGGCAAAAATTACCCCAGCGGAAACGCCGCCTGATCCTGCGGATGCAGCACGAAACCCGCCGGAATACCGCCCTTCTTCGCCGCCGCGGCCGGAGCCACCGACGTATCCCAATTATTGGCATCGAAGCGGTAGCCGTTCACCGCGTTGGCCTCTTCCGACACCACGAACAGCAATGGCGGCACCATCTCATCGGGTTCCACCAGCCGTGGCGCCGTGCCGGCGGCGCTGCGATCGCGCATTTCCTGCGCCATGCCGGGGGTGTTCGCGCCCGCTCCGGGATTGACGATGTTCACCGTCACGCCGGTGCCGGCCAGTTCTTTGGCCCAGACCTCGGACGCCATTTCCAGCGCCGCCTTCGACGATCCGTAGGGCAGCGCGCCGAGCATGTTCATGGTGCTGAGTTTGGTGGTGACGTTGACGATGCGGCCCCAACCCTGCGCGATCATGAGCGGTGCCACGCGGCGCGCCAACTGGTCGGCGGCCACGTAGTTGGTGTCCACCACGGCCTGCGTCACCTCGTCCGAAACCTCCCAGAATTTCTGCCGTTCGGTGCGACGGAACCGGTCCGGCGCGATAGTGGTGAAGGTCAGGCCGGCGTTGTTCACCAGGATGTCGATGTGCCCGAACGCGGCCTGAGCGGCGGCGATGACGCGATCGCAACCTTCCGGCTTGCGGATATCGGCAACGAAGGGGGTGACATTCTCGATCCCGGTCATGCCCGGCACGTCGGAGTCGATATGCCCGACCGCCAGCACTCGCACACCAGTGCGCGCCAAGCCCAGGGTCATCCCGCGCCCCAGGCCGCGCAGGCCGCCGGTCACGATCGCGGTTCGGTTCGTCATGGTGTGTTTCCTCCGTCGTTGCCGCCATCGTCCCACAGGAAAGGCGTTTGGCAAAGCGGGGCAAATCGGCTACCGATGGGTAGCAATACCAGGGGAGCGCGGACCATGAAACTGATGTGGTTCCATCTGATGCCGTACACCGAACTGCCGGAGGACTTCAAAGAGAAGCACCCCTCGGTGTGGGTCGATATCCATTCCTCGCTGTTCGACCCGAAGCGCGCGCATTTGATGTACAACGATTTCATGGACGAGCTCGAATACGCCGCCGACTGCGGCTACGACGCGATTTGCGTGAACGAGCATCATTCCAACGGCTACGGTTTGATGCCTTCGCCGAACCTGATTGCCTCGTCTTTGGCGCGGCGCACGACGGACGCGACCATCTGCGTGATGGGGAATTCGCTGGCGCTTTACAATCCGCCCACCCGCGTCGCCGAGGAATTCGCGATGCTGGACGTGATATCCGGCGGGCGATTGATCGCGGGGTTCCCCGTGGGCACACCGATGGACGACTGTTTCGCCTATGGCCAAAACCCGTCGCAGCTGCGCGATCGTTACCACGAAGCGCACGATCTGGTCATGCGCGCGTGGCAGGAGAAAGACACCTTCGCCTTCAACGGCCGCTACAACCAGCAGCGCTACGTGAACATCTGGCCGCGCCCGATCCAGCAGCCGCATCCGCCGATCTGGATTCCCGGCGGCGGGTCGGTCGAGACATGGCAGTGGTGCGCCGAAATGGACTACGTCTACTGCTATCTGTCCTATTACGGCCACAAGGCCGGCAAGGCGACGATGGACGGGTTCTGGGGGGAGATGGATCGCCTCGGCAAGGACCGCAACCCATATCGTGCCGCCTTCGCGCAAACCATCGCGGTTGCGGAAAGCCGCGATCAGGCGATGGATATGTATACCGAGGCCGCGGAATATTTTTTCGGCCGCTGCCTCCATTTCGATCCGCGGTTCGCGGCACCGCCCGGCTATTCGACCGAGGCGACGCAGCGATCCGGCCTGACCAGTCAGGTCAGTGCCGCCGCGTTGCGGACCGTGGCGCGTCCGACCGAGATGAAAGACTTGGTCGATGCCGGGTATATTATTATCGGTTCGCCGTCTCAGGTCACCGAACAGATCGTCGATCTCGCGGAAAACCTGAACGTCGGGAATTTGATGCTGCTGATGCAGTTCGGCAACATGAACAAGGAACTGACGCGGTACAACACGAAAATATTCGCCGAAAAGGTGATGCCGACGCTGCGGAAATTCCAGGCGGATTGGGAACACCGGTGGTGGCCCAAGCCGATGGACAATGCGCTGCGGGCGGAATTGCCGGCATTTTCGCCGGCCTTGCGGGCGGCGGAATAGGATGTTCGATCTCGACGCATGGCTGAGCCGGATTGCCTATAACGGGCCGCGCAAGCCGGAGCTGGCCGTATTGCGATCGCTGATCGCCGCGCATACGGCGACGGTGCCGTTCGAAAATGTCGGGGTGCTGCTGGGAACGCCGCCGAAGCTTGCGCCGGCGGCGCTGCACGAAAAACTGATCGTCGGGCGGCGCGGCGGCTATTGTTTCGAGCTCAACGCCGTCCTCCGCGACGGGCTGCGCGCGCTGGGGTTCGACGTCACCGAACGCATCGCTCGTGTCGTGCGCGGCCTGGACGCGGCGGCGCCGACACCGGCCACGCATATGATGTTGCAGGTAAATTTGCCCGATGGGCAATTCCTCGCAGATGTCGGCTTCGGCAATCAAACACCCACCGCCCCCCTGGTTTGGGAACTCGACGCCGAACAGCAAACGCCGCACGAGCCGATGCGCCTGAAAGCCGTGGGCGAGGACGTTCTGTTGCAGGCGCATATCGGAGAAACCTGGGAAAACGTCTACCGCATCCTGCCGCACCCGCCGGTCCAGGCCGATTACGAAGTGGGAAACTGGTTCTGCGCGACGCATCCCAACAGTCCCTTCGTCGGCAACATGATCGTTGCCCGCGCCGGTCACGACGGCACCCGCACCACGTTCTTCAACGGCCGCTTGACGGTGCGGCGCCCCGGCAACCAAATCGAGCGCCGCGTCATCGACGATACCGCCGAAATCGGGCCGATTTTACGCGACACGCTCGGGTTACCGATTTCCGACGATGAAGTAGCCGCTGCGCTGGACATTCTGAAAGCCAAAGGCACACTCGGCGCCACCCACGCCGCCTTCGCATAAGGAGCAAGATCATGAAACTCATGTGGTTCCATCTGATGCCTTACACCGAGCTGCCGGAGAATTTCCGGGGCAAGCATCCGTCGGTGTGGGTGGATATTCACTCGTCGATGTTCGACCCGAAACGGGCGCATCTGATGTACAACGATTTCATGGATGAGCTGGAATATGCCGGCGAGTGCGGTTTCGATGCCGTGTGCGTCAACGAACATCATTCCAACGGCTACGGGTTGATGCCGTCGCCGAACCTGATCGCATCCTCCCTGGCGCGCCGCACCACCGACACCGCCATCTGCGTGCTGGGGAATTCTCTGGCGCTGTACAATCCGCCGACGCGGGTGGCGGAGGAATTCGCCATGATCGACGTGATCTCCGGCGGGCGGCTGATCGCCGGTTTCCCCGTCGGCTCGCCCATGGATACCACCTATGCCTACGGCCAAAACCCGTCGATGTTGCGGGAACGGTATCATGAGGCACACGATCTCGTCGTCCGCGCCTGGACCGAAAAGGACACATTCGCGTTCAACGGCCGCTACAATCAGCAGCGCTACGTGAATATCTGGCCGCGCCCCATCCAGCAGCCGCACCCGCCGGTGTGGGTCCCCGGCGGCGGTTCCGTGGAAACGTGGCACTGGTGCGCCGAAATGGATTACGTCTACTGCTATCTGTCCTACTACGGCTACAAGCTCGGCAAAGCCACGATGGACGGGTTCTGGGCGGAGATGGATCGCCTCGGCAAGGACCGCAACCCGTATCGCGCCGGCTTCCTGCAATTCGTCGGCGTCGGGGAATCGCGCCAGCACGCGATGGATCTGTACGCGCAATCCGCCGAGTATTTCTACGGCAACTGCCTGCACATCGACCCGCGCTTCGCCGCCCCGCCCGGCTACACGACGGAAGCGACGCAGCGCAAAGGCCTGGAAAGCCAAGTGGTGAAAGCCGCCGGCTACGACCAGAAATTCAATACGCTGGCGCGCGAAATGGATGCCATTGTCGACAACGGCTACGTCATTATCGGATCGCCGGACGAAGTCGCGGAGCAACTGCGCGAAGTCGCCGTCAATCTGAATGTCGGCAATCTGATGATGCTGCTGCAATTCGGCAACATGAGCAAGGAACTGGCGAAATACAACACCAAGATGTTCGCCGATCACGTGAAACCGAAGCTGGCATCGCTGTTCTCGGAATGGGAACATAAATGGTGGCCTCAGCCGATGGACGCGTCGCTGCGCGCCGAGGTACCGGCCTGCGTGCCGAACCTCGCGGCGGAGTAACGCCGCGGGCCACCGTCCCCGCTAAATCAAACACAAAGCCCGCAACTCCCGCCGCAGCTCGGCCGGCAGCGCGTCCATCCCCAACGCCGGCCCAGCTTCGGACAAATCCGCGGGAGCGTCTTCGGCCTTCAAATACCGCCAGCCCTGAAACGGCTTCGTCGGCCGTCCCTCCAACTGCACCAGCGCGGGGTCCAACACCAGCGCGCAGCAGGCGGTACCGTCCTTCCTTGTATCCTCGATAATGTCCAGGATGCGCTGGCGCACCAGCATCGTCCCGTTCACCACCCAGTACATCGACCCGCCATCCAGCACTTCCTCCCGCCGCCGGGGCGCGTTGCGGGTGCGGTGGCGCAGCGGCGGATCGACATGCGCGCGTTCGGTCTGCCACCCGCGCAAATCGTCGATATCGCGGACGCCGACGGCGAGTTTCATCACATGCAGCATGGCGGGACTCGGGGAGGGAACATGACCCCAGCATCATGCCACCGCGTGCCGCCCCTGGCGATTCGCCGGCAACCGTGCTGCTATCCGCGCCTACCCACAGGAGGAAACCACCATGGCCAAAGGCATTCTCGCCGTCGGATTTGACTACACGAACGCCCACGCGGACGAGTTCCACGACTGGTACGATCTGGAGCATATCCCCGAACGTCAGCGCGTCCCCGGCTTCGGCACCTGCGAGCGCTGGATCAGCGTCGCCAACCCCAAGCACGCCGTCGCGACGTATGAGCTCGACAGCCTCGATGTCCTGAAAAGCGATGCCTACAAGGCCATCGCCTACGAAAACCTGTCCGTTTGGTCCAAGCGCGTCGGCCCGATGTGCGACCGCCTGATGCGCTTCGACGGCACCCAGACCCTCCCCGGCGACGCGGTCGCCCCGGCCGGCTGCAATGCGCTGCTGGTCAACGCCATGAACGTGGACCCCGAGCATGAGGCGGAGTTCAACGATTGGTACGACAATGAGCATATCCCGGCGTTGTCGAAGGTCCCCGGCACGATCTGCGCCCGTCGCTTCAAGGACATGACCGGCACCCGCCGCTACCTCGCGCTGTATCACCTGGAATCGCCGGAAGTGACCACGTCCGACGCCTGGAAAGCCGGCGCCGGCACGCCCTGGAGCGCCAAGCTGCGCCCGCATTTCCGCGATCACCTGCGGATTTTGACCAAGCGTTACGTGCGGGGGGCCTAGGTTCGGCCCCATGGCAATCGGTGGGAAGAGCGCGGGGGCGCCGCTGACACTGTTCTCGACAGTGACCAGTCTGGCGTACCGGATCGGGGAGCGGTTCTACCGTCAGCGGCATTACGTCTGGTGTGCCCCGGCGCCTCCCACCGATGCGCACATGTCGAAGAACCCGCCGTCCTCCGATCCGATCGGTATTTATTGGACCTACCACCGCGATATCGCGGGCGGCGATCGCCACAGCGCCGCGATCGCAGCCAACAGGAATGGAATCATCCGGGGGGCGCGCAATTGGTGCGACCGAAAGGTGATCTCGGAAGCCGACTGCCAATTCATCGAAGCCATTGTCCGAGACGCGCCACTGACTGAATTTCGGCCGCTTCTGCTTGTAATCCCGTGGCGAGGTGTCCAAAATAAGATCGTGCCGGTCGACCCGGACCGGCGCGCCAGGACGACCTCGGAGGAGTACATCATCGAATTCCTGCCCCGTCGCTGCTTCGACATCCTCGAACTACACAGGTGAACGATGGCACGCCGCCCGAACTTGACGCCGTTAAAAGCCATTCTGAAAGGCCAGCCACGAAACGTGGCCATTGAGGCCGTGTATCAGCTGGGCCATATCCTGTCCCATCGCTTCACTTGGGATGAGTTCGTCGCCCGCACTCCAGCCGAGACCAAAAAAATGCCATATCAGACCGAGGCACTTCATTGGGTGAAGGACATGGTGGCGGCGATCGAGCGCACGGAAGGTGCGCCTATTCCAGACCTTCCAGAGGACGTGCGCGTCGCGTACGGGTGGTGTCTGAACGGCCTGATCCCGCCAGACACGTCGCCGAGACGCGTCCGGCAGGAAGATATCGACGCGTTCTTCCGCGAGGCTCGTTTAGCCTCCTAACGCACGACAGCAGTGTCGCACTCGGAATGCCTGCCGTCGATCCGGCAGGTATTCACG
>Ga0214180_1000762_pt1 | contig 10844 bp, 7 predicted proteins | sample TroBogEpilimnion_22_FD_153018 | JGI IMG/M metagenome (GOLD analysis project Ga0214180, IMG submission 153018) | Freshwater microbial communities from Trout Bog Lake, WI - 16OCT2007 epilimnion | ecosystem: Environmental > Aquatic > Freshwater > Lake > Epilimnion/Euphotic zone | place: Trout Bog... | reverse complement strand
CATCGATCACCGCGATGCGCGCCTGTTGCTACGTGTCGGGATCATGATGGGCAGCATGCTGACCCTGGGCTTCGGCATCATGGCGGCGCTGATCAAACTCTGACCGCCAGACCTACCCTGCGACAGTCGTCCGCCGCATATCCCGGACCTGCGTCGCGTCGAACCGCCGAGCGCGATGCATCGTGCAACGATTATCCCACATCACCAGATCGAACGGTTGCCAAACGTGCCGGTAAACGAACACCGGCTGTGTGGCGATTTCGGTTAAATCGCGGATAAGCGCACGGGCCTCCGGCACCGGCCAGCCCAGAATTTTCCCGATATGCGACGCCAGATACACCGATTTCCGTCCGCTGACCGGATGTGTCCGTACCAGCGGTTGCCGCACCGGTCGCATCGTGTCCTTCTCGGCCTCGGTCAGATCGTCGAAGCCCAGTGTCTCCCGCGAGTAAATCAGCGAGTGTTCGCAGATCAGGTCTTCGATCTGGGCCTTCGTATCGGCATCGAAGGAACCGTAGGCCGCGCGCATATCCGCGAACTCGGTCTCCCCGCCTTGCGATACGACCACGCGGCCGGACAGCAACGAATATTTCGCTGGCACGGGTTTGAAGGACGAGTCCGAATGCCAGAGCATATTGCCCAGGCTGTACAACCGCCGCCGGTTATCCCGAGCCAAGACGGTATTGTTGACATCCAGGTTGGAAACGTCGGCGAAAGCCGGGTGCAGCCGCTGCTCCCCCGGTTTGCTGATGCCGGTGCCGCCGGTGTGTTCCAGCGGCCCGAAGCCTTCGCTGAATGCCAGTTGCTGTTCGTCGGTAATCCGCTGATCGCGGAACACCAGCACGGCATAATCCGCGATCGCCGCCTCAATCGCGGAAAATTCCGCCGGGGTTTGCGGGCGGGAAAGATCGGCCCCCGAGACCTCCCCCACGAACAGGGGGTGCAGGGGCCGAAATTCCATGCCTCCTACTCCGCCGCTTGCGCGACCGGGACATGATCCACGGCCAGCCCGACGCCCTTGATCGAGGTGCGGCGCAGATCGCGCTTTTCCTTCAAATCGTCGAACCGCGTGGCCCGATGCATGACGGTGCGGTTGTCCCACATCACCAGATCGTTCACCTCCCAGGGGTGCGAGTAAACGAACTGGCGCTGCGTCGCGTGTTCGGTCAGATCGCGCAGGAACGCCCGAGCCTCGGGGATCAGCCAGCCGACGATGCTGCCGATGTGGGACGACAGATACAGGGATTTCCGCCCGGTCACCGGATGCGTCACGACCAGACGATGCTTCACCGGCTTCAGATCGGCGGAATCGCCTTCGACGGTAAATCCGATTTGTTCCCGCGAATAAACGATCGAATGTTCGACGATCATATCGTCCACCAGCGCCTTCGTGGCGCTGTCCAGCGCATCGTAAGCCGCCCGCATATCGGCGAACTCGGTATTCCCGCCCTTCGACGGATTGATCCGCGAGTGCAGCAACGTATACCCCGCCCCAACCGCTCGGAACGACGCGTCGGAGTGCCACAACCGGTTCGCCAGCGCATACATCCGCTTCTTGTCGTCGCGGGCACGCAGAACCTCGGTGCTACCAACAGCGAAGTTGGAGATATCGCCGAGTTCCAGCTTCTGGAACCGCCGCGTTTCCGGCGCCGCCATCTGCGCGGCGAGCGGGATTTCCAGCTCCCCGAAATTGGCGCTGAACACCACCTGCTGATCGTCGGTCAGCGGCTGCTTGGGAAAGGTCAGCACGGCGAACTCGTCCATGCCGCGTTCGATCGCCGCGACATCGGCGGCCGAAAGCGGCTGGCAGATGTCGATTCCGGTGACTTCACCGACGAAACCGGGCTGTACCGGCCGAATGTTGATGGTCATCAGGCGTATCCTCCAGGATTTATGCGGCTTGTTGAACCTGCTCCACCGTCACCCCATCGCCGCGGATGGTGGAACGGCGCATATCTCTTACATCGGTCAGATCGTTGTAACGGCGCGCACGATGCATCGTGGTCCGGTTGTCCCAAATCACCAAATCCCAGGGCTTCCATGCATGTGCATAGACGAATTCCGGCTGCGTCGCGTGTTCCATCAAATCGCGGATGAAGGCGCGCGCCTCCGGGATCGGCCAGCCGATAATGCCGCCGATATGGGCGGACAGATACAAAGACTTCCGCCCCGTATGAGGATCGTAACGCACCAGCCGGTGCCGAACCGGCCGCAGCTTGTCCTGATTTTCAGGGCCGTAGTCCTGACGCTCGAACCCGATGATCTCCCGCGAGAACGCGTTGGAATGTTCGGTCACCAGATTTTCGACCTGCGCCTTGGTCGCATCGTCCAACGCATCGTACGCCGCGCGCATATCGGCGAATTCGGTATTGCCACCCTTCGGCGGCACAATCCGCGCCGACAGCAAAGAATATTTCGCCGGCACCGCTCGGAATGACGCGTCCGAATGCCAGAGCCGGTTGCCCAACGCCCCCAGCCGCTTGCGGTCGTCGGCGGCGCGCAGCCGGTTGTTGGGGTCGAGGTTGGAGATATCCGCCATCTCCATCTTCAACCGCATTTCCTCCGGTTTGCTCATCTCGGCGCCCGATGAAACCTCCAGTTCGCCGAAATTCCGGCTGAACGCGAGCTGGGTTTCATCGTCGAAGCGTTGGTCGTGGAACACCAGCACGCCGTAGCGATCCATGCCGTCGTCGATGGCGCGCACCTGCTCAGGCGTCAGCGGGCGCGTCAGGTCGATGCTGGAAACTTCGGCGGCAATCGTGGGCGTGAGGGGCGCGAAAGACAGGGTCATGCGGCTACTCGGAGCAGGTTGCCCGCGAGTATACCCCTGGACCGCTCGCCGGCATAGCCTCACGCGATCATGGCGGTCGCCTGCCGCACCCTCTGATCACGCGGCTCGATACACAGGAATTTGCCCAGCGGCCGCGGGGGCTGGGGCAGTCGCTGGTGCGGAGATTTTTTTGGGGGGAGTTGCAGGCGAGATTTTGAGATTGGGAGGTCCATCGCGTCCGGTCGCCGGGTCTGGTAGGTAGCTCCCCACCTCATCATCTCGCCTTTAACTCCCGCATTTTTTCGGAACGGGACGGGCGGCTGGCACCAAACGCCGCGGCAAGAGCCTGTTCGGCGGGAAGCGACACGAAACGCATAGTGCAGCAATAACGCCCTTCACTCCACCGTCACCGACTTCGCCAAATTCCGCGGCTGATCCACGTCCGTGCCCTTCAGCACCGCCACGTAATACGCCAGCATCTGCACCGGGATCGCATACAGGATCGGCGCGACGAACGGATCGACCGCCGGCAGAATAACCGTCTCCACGGATATCCCCTTCAGTTTCGCCGCCCCCTCGGCGTCGGAGAACACGATCACCTGCCCCCCGCGCGCCGCCGCTTCCTGCACGTTCGACGCCGTCTTCTCGAACAACGGGCCGGAAGGCACGATCGCGATCACCGGCACCTGCGCATCGATCAGCGCGATCGGGCCGTGCTTCATCTCCCCGGCGGCATAACCCTCGGCATGGATGTAGCTGATTTCTTTCAGCTTCAGTGCGCCTTCCATGGCGATGGGGTAACAATTCCCACGCCCCAGGTACAAAACATCCCGCGCCTTCGCCACCCGTTCCGCGATCTTCTTGATCGCCTCATCGTTTTCCAAAACCTCGGCCGCTCGGCTCGGCACTTCCAGCAGCGCCTGAGTCATCGCCGCTTCCTGTTCCGCATCGATCGTGCCGCGCGCGCGCCCCGCCGCCAGTGCCAGACACGCCAAAACCGACAACTGCGCCGTAAATGCCTTCGTGCTGGCCACCCCGATTTCCGGCCCGGCCACAGTTTCCAACACCGCGTCGGATTCCCGCGCCATGCTGCTTTCCGGGACGTTCAGGATCGACAACACCTGCTGCCCCTGCTCGCGCATGTAGCGCAACGCCGCCAGCGTATCGGCCGTCTCCCCGGACTGAGACACCAGCAGCCCCAGCCCACCATCCTGCAACGGCGGCGTCCGGTAACGGAATTCGGAGGCAACATCGCCATCCATCGGAATGCGCGCCATCGCCTCGAACCACCAACGCCCGACCAGGCCGGCGTAATACGCGGACCCGCAGGCGCTCATGGTAATGCGCGATACCTTGGCGAAATCGATGTTCCAGTGCGGCAATGTGACCGCCCGGGTGCCGGGATCGACCATGCGGTGCAGCGTGTCGCCGATGACCGCCGGATGCTCGTGCAGCTCCTTTTCCATGAAATGGCGGAAATTGCCCTTGCCGATGGCGGCACCGGTCAGACGGGTCAGCTTCGCCTCCCGCTGCACTTCCACGCCGTCCATGCCGTAAAACCGAGCACCCTGACGGTCCACGACAGCCCAGTCGCCGTCTTCCAGATAGGCGATGCGCCGGGTTAGCGGCGCCAGCGCGAGACCGTCGGAGCCGACGAACATCTCATCCTCCCCGAACCCCACCGCCAAAGGCGCGCCGTGCTGCGCCACGATCATCAGTTCGGAATGCCCCGCGAAAATCATCGCCAGAGCATAAGCGCCCTCCAACCGCCGCAGCGCCGCACCGGCCGCTTCGATCGGCTGCATGCCGCGCCGCAAATTCAAATCCACCAGTTGCGCGACCGTTTCCGTATCCGTCTGCGACGCGAAAACCTGTCCCGCCGCTTCCAGCTCGGAGCGCAATTCCGCGTGGTTTTCGATAATGCCGTTATGCACCAGGGACACACGCGCGGTGCCGTGCGGATGGGCGTTGTTCACCGTCGGCGCGCCATGCGTCGCCCAGCGGGTGTGACCGATGCCTGTCAAACCCGCCAACGGTTCTTTGCTCAAAGACGCCGCGAGGTTGCCGAGTTTCCCCTCGGCCCGTCGCCGGTCGATGGTGCCGTTCACCAGCGTGGCGATGCCGGCGCTGTCGTAGCCGCGATATTCCAGCCGGAACAAAGACTCTAAAATCAGGGGCGCCGCCGGACGAATCCCGATAACCCCAACAATACCGCACATCAGCCCGCACCCTTTTTCTTCGCCCGCAATGCCGCGCGCATTTCCGTCGCTCGTCCTGGTTTCTGCACCTGCCGCCCGCGCGCCAGCGCCAGGGCGCCGGGGGCCACGTCCTCGGTGATGACGCTGCCCGCCGCGACCGAGGCATCGTCGCCCACCGTCACCGGCGCCACCAGCGCCACGTCGGAGCCGATGAAGGCACGCGCCCCAATCGTTGTCCGGTGCTTGAAAACGCCGTCGTAATTGCAGGTGATCGTGCCGGCCCCGATATTGGTGTCCTCGCCGACCGATGCGTCACCCAGATACGTCAGATGGCTGGCCTTGACGCCGGCCGCCAAAACCGAGGCTTTGACCTCCACGAAATTGCCGATGTGGACATCGTGTTCCAGCACGGTCCCGGGGCGCAAACGGGCGAATGGTCCAACGATGCAGTCGCGCCCGACGGAACAGCCTTCCAGGTGGCTGTGCGCTCGGATGATCGCGCCGCTGGCCACCGACACCCCGGCGCCGAAGACGACGTTTGGTTCGATTATGACATCCGGCTCGAAAACCGTGTCGGCGGACAGGAAGACGGAGCCCGGGTCGATCATCGTCACACCCCCGTCCATCGCGGCAGTGCGGAGCCAGCCTTGCAGCACCGCCTCGGCCGCGGCGAGTTCCACGCGCGAATTCACCCCCGCCACCTCGTCGGCCGGCGCTTCCACCGCGACCACCCGAGCACCCTCGGCGCGGGCTAAAGCCACGGTGTCGGTCAGATAATATTCGCCCTTGGCATTGTCGGCCTTCACCGCCCGCAGCCAGCGCGCCATGTCGGCGGCCGCGGCGCACATCACGCCGGCATTGCATAGACCGATGGCGCGTTCGTCCGGCGTGGCATCGGCCCATTCGACGATACGTTCGACAAAACCACCGTCCGTCACCACCCGCCCATAGCGCGCCGGATCGGCCGGCCGAAACGCCAGCAACCCCAGCGCCGCATCCCGGCGCAGCATCGCGCGCAGCGTCTCCGTCCGGATCAGCGGGTTATCGGCATACAAAATCGCCACATCGCCGTCGCCGAAATGCTCGACCGCCTGCAACGCCGCGTGCGCCGTACCCAGACGCTCATGTTGCACCACACAGGTATGCGGCGTGGCTTCCTTCCGCACGGCATCCATGTCCGGCCCCAGCACGACCACGATCCGGTCGAACACGGACTCGCAACTGGACAGCAGATGCCGCAGCATGGAGCGGCCGGCGATCTTGTGCAGGGTCTTGGGCAATGCGGATTTCATCCGCGTTCCCAGCCCCGCGGCCAGGATGATGGCGGTTGCCGGCATGGCTTCCCCTTGCTTGACGATGACGGATGGCGTAGCGGCGAGCATCGCCTTGTGTCAAAGCCTGTCGCTACGTCCTTGGTTCAATTCGCGTTTCGGAGTGCTTCATCTTGGCCGCACGAGTCCTGGTTCTCGACCTCGATGGCACGCTGGTCGACACGGTCCCCGACCTCGCCGCCGCGCTGAACCGGCTGATGGCCTCGCGCGACCTGCCGCTGTTCGATTTTCCCTCGACCGCCGCCATGGTGGGGGACGGCGTCGCGAAATTGGTCGAACGCGCCTTCGCCGCCCGCGGCCGCACCCCGGACGCCACTGCCATCGCCGAATTTTCCGCCGATTACGCCGCCCACGCGGCGGTGGAAAGCTGCCTGTTCCCCGGCGTGGAAACAACGCTGCACGCTTTGGTGGCAGAAGGCTGGCGCCTCGCCGTCTGCACCAACAAGCCCGAGGGCGCCGCCCGCACCCTGCTCGATGCGCTCGGCCTGTCGCCGCTGCTGCACGCGGTGGGCGGAGGCGACAGCTTCCCCGTCCGCAAGCCCGACCCCGCGCACCTGCTGGCCACCCTGACCGCGGCCGGCGGCGAACCCAACCGATCCATCATGGCCGGCGACCACGCCAACGACGTCCAAGCCGCGCTCGGCGCCGGCCTGCCGTGCATCTTCGCGGCCTGGGGGTACGGGCCGCCGGCCATGGCGCGCGGAGCGGTCGCGACCGCGCGCGATGTGGCGGACATGGCGGCCATCGCCCGGCGGTTGCTGCCTGGGTAAGGTTCAGCCCGTCAACCAGGGTTTCAGCACCCCGGCCTTTTCCAGTTCCGCGATCAGCGGTTGCAGCTCAGCCTCGTATGTCCGCCAACGCCCCAAACCACGGGCATTCACCGGCTCACGGACCTGGGTGCGGCTGACGGTGCGCACGCGCGTATCGGCCTCGTAAAACCGAGCACACGCGGAATCGTAGGGCAGGCCCACATGGTCCAGCACCCGCCGCAACGTGGCATCGAAATCCTCGACCCAGTCGGACAGTCGCAGCGTTAAAATCCGGCCCGGCATCGCGTCCTTCCAATGCGCCATCAGCCGTTCCTGCTGCGCGATCGCCCAGCCCAGATCGGCCAGATCGTGCGCGTAACCATGGTTGCCATGGAACCGGAACGTAAAGATCGACAGCCCGATATCGCGCGGGTCGCGAACGCAATGAATAATTTTCGCGCCCGGCAACACCGTCCCCACCAGCCCGAGGTGCATGTAATTTCCCGGCATCTTCTCCACGATCCGAGCCTTGTCCGGCGCCAACCCATGCAGCTCGGCTAGATACCCTTGGGCGGCCGCGTTCAGCGCATCCCGATCCAGCGCCGCGATCGCCGCCGGATCGCCCACCCGCCATGCCAGATTGCCCAAAGCCGCACGCTCCCCCACGCCATGCGCCTGGGGATGCGCGGCCAATATCTGCTCGCACAATGTCGTACCGGAACGAGGCATGCCGACGATAAACACGGGCGCCGGATCGGTATTGTCCGCGACCGGTCCGGATTCGAAGCGAGATCGGGGGAAAGACGCGATATTGGCGTCGATCGTCGCCAGATGCTCATCGCGGGAAAACGGTTGGCCTTCCTTCAGCAGCGCATGGCCTTGCTGCCAGTTCGCGAAGGCGATGGGGTGGTGATTCAGGCCGGACCAGAATTTGGCCAGATCGTAATGCCCCATGATCCGGTGTTCCGGCACTGCCTCCGGCCCCATGGCGTGCAACGCCTGCTCCATCCCCCGAGCCGTCCGCATGGCGCGGTCCGTATCGCCTTCCTGCATCGCCAGCAGCACGTGCCGCCAGAGGCACAACGGCGCGATCGCGGGCGGGATCGGTCCCAGGGCGGCTAAAGCCTCCAGCTCCGCATGCACCTCCGCCGGACGATCCAGCTGCAGCAGCGCCAGCGACCGTTCCAGATGCCAGTGCCGCCGCGCGCGCGGGTCGGCGGGCAGGGCAGGGGCGGCATCCAACAGCGCCAGCGCGTCGGCCCCGCGCCCTTTCTGCAACATGTCGGCGGCGAGGTTCAGGCGCGCGGCGGCATCGTCCGGATGCGCCGCGACGGCCTGATGCAACAGGGATTCCGCGGCTTCCGACTCCCCGGAAATCCGCATCAGCGCCCCCAGATTTGCCGCCGCCGCGCGATTGTCCGGCGCGTGGCGCAGCGCTTGGCGCATGGCGTTCTTGGCTTCCTCGACGAAGCCCTGGCGATAGCGGCATAGGCCGAGATTGATCCAGGGATCGACCCAGGCGGGTGCGCGCTGGATCGCCTCGGCGAAGGCGCGTTCCGCCTTGGCGATATCGCCGACCCCGAGCAGGGCCTGGCCGTAGGCGTAATGCGGCTCGGGGCGAAGCGGCGCGGCATGGCAGGCATCGCTTGCGGCGATCAGCGCGGCCTGGAAATCGTCCTCGCGCATACGGGCGGTGAATTGTTGTAGACACACGATGTAATCGTCCAAGGTGCCGGGTGGGGTTGTGTTACCCGCCTGACTAGTAATGTCGGAGTGTATTTCGCTGTCCGATGACATGATGCCGCCTTTATATCGATAATATATTAACGCATTAGGCCCGATTTCGGGATCGCAGCCAACCCTGGACGACGATGTAGGCACAATCGCATGTCGATGCCGGCGGGACGACAGAATATCGTTCGCAGGGCGGAAAACAGCGATTCCGCGGTTGTCAAAATCTCGGATGCAATACAAAAAGGCACCAACTGCCACCCCTTGCGATTGCGAGCCTGCCATGCCGACAACAACCACATTTTCGAGTGGCGCAACCGCTTTCGCAAGCACCGGCGCGGTGCAGTTCACCACCATCGCGGTGTCGGGCCTCTACAACATAACCGCGCTCGGCGCCGCGGGTGGCAGCGGAAGCGGCGGGGCCGGCGGCGGCGCCGGGGCCCTGGCCGGAGGGGATATCTTCCTGAATGCCGGCGCGGTGCTGGAAGTCGTCGTTGGCCAAAAAGGTCAATCGAGCGGGAACGGCGGCGGCGGTGGCGGCGGCGGCAGTTTCGTCATCGAGACCCAAGGCAGCACCGGCGGTTCGGCAGTCGATATCAATGAGGTCATCGCCGGCGGCGGTGGCGGCGGGGGCAATCACACCTCCGCATTCGGTGGCGCCGGAAACACCGCAAGCAGCGGCAGTGGTGGGACCACGACGGGCGGTGCTGGCGGTCTCAACGGTGCCGGAGGCTTTGGCAGTCACGCGAACGGCGGCGGTGGCGGCGGGTTCGTGGGCAATAACGGTGACGACCCCACCCAGGCAGTGGGGAGCGGTGCCGGTGCTGGCGCGTCGTTCGCCGGTGGCAGTGGCGTCGGCGGTGGCGGTGGCGGCGGATTCGGCGGCGGCGGCGGCGCGTTTAGCGGTGGTGGCGGTGGCGGCGGCTACGGCGGCGGCGGCGGCGGGCATAATGGCTCGGATGGCGGCGGCGGCGGCGGTTCGTTCGTCGACGGGAACGCGATCGATGTCACGACAACCGGCGGTGTCAATAACAACGACGGTACGGTGACGATCTCGACGGTCATCCAGTACGACACCATCGCCGTCGCCGGTTTTTACAACATCCAGGCCTACGGTGCTCAGGGCGGTGCCGCGCGCGCGGCACCCTCAGGCGGCGCTGTCGGTGCTTCGGCGGGCGGGGACATTTTCCTGAATGCCGGCGCCGTGCTGGAAATCGTCGTTGGCCAAAGAGGCGCCGATGGTGCCGCTACCACGGGCGGCGGCGGTGGGGGAGGCGGCGGGGGCGGGGGCGGCGGCAGTTTCGTCATCGAGATCAACGACGGCACCTCGGCTGTAGCCATCAATGAGGTTATTGCCGGCGGCGGCGGCGGCCTGGGCACGAACGGCACCGGTGGCGCAGGCGCCGCCTCGGGCCAAGGCGCTCCCACAGGCGGCTCGGGCGGTGGCGGCGGCGGCGCCGGAGGGATGGCCGGTGCCCCAGGCATTCACGGCGGCGGCACCGGCGGTTCGGGCGGTGGCGGCGGAGGTGGCTTCACCGGCGGTAACGGTGGTAGCGACGGCACCGGGACACCGGGGGTTGGCGCCTTCATCGGCGGTCTTGGCGTCGGCGGTGGCGGTGTCGGCGGTATTGGCGGTGGCGGCGGCGGTGCCACTGGTAGTCGACTAGATCCTAGTTATGCCGGTGGAGCGGGCGGTGGCGGTGGAAGTAGCTACATCTCAGCATCAGGAACAGCACAAACTGTCAGTGCTCCCTCACAGGCAACCTCGGACAATGGATCTGTAAGCATCACAGTTATCGATTGCAACATCCCACTTGTTTACTCAAAGCCCACATCACCTTCAAACGTGACTGCAAGTATGAGCGCTGGCACGGCAACAGTTTCTTTCAATCCTGGAAGCTCTGGCAATCTTCCGACGTATAACCAAATCGACATGTACATAAATGGGGTTCTTGCAGGAAACGTCTGCAATGTATCTGGTGCAAGCTCTTGTCCAATTTCTAATCTCGGTCCAGATGTTTCTTTTACTTTCACTGTGACAGCCATTAACTCCAAGGGGAGTGCT
>Ga0214180_1000756_pt1 | contig 10917 bp, 9 predicted proteins | sample TroBogEpilimnion_22_FD_153018 | JGI IMG/M metagenome (GOLD analysis project Ga0214180, IMG submission 153018) | Freshwater microbial communities from Trout Bog Lake, WI - 16OCT2007 epilimnion | ecosystem: Environmental > Aquatic > Freshwater > Lake > Epilimnion/Euphotic zone | place: Trout Bog... | reverse complement strand
TGGTGAAGATCGTAGGGGCGTATTGCATACGCCCTTATAAAATAAGCTCTATAACATTGGACTTTCGATGTTGGGCGTATGCAATACGCCCCTACGGTGCTTTTTATCGTTTCCACGCCGATAAGAAACTTGTGTAGATACCTAAGGCTGTAAGGGCGATAGATTCGCCCAGTAATCCGATGCTCCAAAATACAGTTATGTAGTTACGTAGGTCGGGTTACGCTATCGCTAACCCGACCTTCACAACTGGGAGTAACTGCCCTTCAGATAATACCTTAATAACTGACTTACTCGACGTCGTGTTTAATCACTTCGCTTAACAGCTCAGAGACACGCATTCCGGTATCAAAGGAATCATCATAAAGAAAGCGTAGCGTGGAAATATGCCTTAAACGCATTCTTTTTGCCAACTCATGTCGAATCATCGGCGCTAGCTCGTTAAGTAATTTAACGTTTGCGCGCTTGCCCTCTTGATCAACATTAAGCACCGTGACATACACTTTTGCTACGGCTAAGTCTTTAGTCACCACCACTTCATTGATGGTGATAAAGCCCAATCGGGAATCATCTATATCACGCTGCAAAATGAGCGAAAGCTCTTTTTGTATCTGTGATGAAACTCGCGCATTACGGCCAAACTCTTTAGCCATAACTTACAGTTCCCGTTTAATTTCTATGCGCTCAAATACTTCGATTTGGTCACCAGGCTGAACATCGTTGTAATTCTTTACACCGATACCGCATTCCATACCCATCTTAACTTCGGCTGCATCATCTTTAAATCGACGTAACGATTCTAACTGTCCCTCATAGATAACCACGTTGTTACGTAGTACACGAATAGGCAAGTTACGTTTAACCGTTCCATCAATGACCATACAACCTGCAACCGCACCGAATTTTGGTGATTTAAATACATCACGAACTTCAGCAAGACCAACAATCTGTTCTTTGATTTCAGGCGCCAACATACCGCTGATCGCTTTTTTGACTTCATCAATTGCTTCATAAATGATGCTGTAGTAATGTAAGTCAATACCTTTTTCTTCGATTAATTTTCTAGCAGTGGCATCGGCCCGAACATTAAAGCCCATTAAAATAGCACCTGAAGCTAAAGCCAAATTGGCATCACCTTCATTAATACCACCCACACCACCAAAGACGACTTTTACTTCGACTTCATCATTAGACAAGGCCATTAATGATCCACGTAACGCTTCCAAACTACCTTGTACATCGGTTTTAAGAACCAAATTAACAGAAGCGATTTCACCTGTAGTCATTCTGGAAAAGACTTCGTCCAACTTAGAGGCTTGTTGTGCTGCATGTTTACTGAATTTTTTACGGTCTTCACGATGCTTAGCCAAATCTTTAGCGATACGTTCGTTTTGTACGACTAAAAATTCATCACCCGCAAGTGGCGTACCTGACAAACCTAAAATTTCAACCGGAACACAAGGACCCGCTTCTTTTATAGCTTTACCATTTTCATTAAACATAGCTCGAACACGGCCATATTGTTGGCCACATAAAACCATCTGACCGTTTTCTAAAGTACCTTTTTGTATCAATACGGTTGCAACAGCACCACGACCTTTATCTAGTCTTGATTCGATCACTAATCCAGAAGCTGCACCCTCTATAGGTGCTTTTAATTCTAAAATTTCTGTCTGAACGATCAAGGCCTCAATGAGATCATCAATACCTTCACCGGTTTTGGCTGAAATTTTAAGGAACTGAACATCTCCACCCCATTCTTCTGCTAAAACATTAATGACCGACAATTCTTGCATGACTTTGTCGGGATTAGCGTCGGGCTTATCAATTTTATTGATAGCAACAATAATAGGCACATTAGCAGCTTTAGCATGCTCAACCGCTTCTTTAGTTTGCGGCATCACGCCATCGTCTGCAGCAACCACCACAATAACTACGTCGGTTATGTCTGCACCACGTGCTCTCATCGCTGTAAATGCAGCATGTCCAGGTGTATCTAAAAAGGTAACTGATCCATGATCGGTTTTTACTTGATAGGCACCAATATGTTGAGTAATACCACCCGCTTCGCCCGCAGCAACACGAGTTTTACGAATATAATCCAGCAACGATGTTTTACCGTGATCAACATGACCCATGATAGTAACAATAGGTGCACGTGGCATTGGGATACGATTATCTTCTATTTGCGCTTCTGCCAGCATTTCTTGCTCAAGGTCATCATCACTTTGCATAATGGCTTTGTGACCCATCTCTTCAACCAAAATAACCGCTGTGTCTTGGTCTATGCTTTGATTGATGGTCGCCATAATGCCTAACTTCATCAATTGTTTGATAACCATAGCGGCTTTGACATTCATCTTTTGAGCCAAATCAGAAACAATAATCATTTCTGGCACAGTAACTTCATGAACCATTGCTGCAACAGGCATCTCAAACTGATGCTTGCCTTCGGCTTGTACATGAACTCTTGGAGGTTGCTTGCCCTTCTTTTTGCCTCTTTTGGCATCTTTTCCAGTTGGACGAATCGAACCTTCTTCTTGTTTTTTTCTATGCAATGTTTCCTGCTTGACAGCAGCTTGCTGCCTAACTTTATCCGCGTTCTTTTTAATAGACTCCTCAAGCCTGTGTTCTTTTTCTTCCAACTTCTTTTTGGCTTCTTCGGTTTCTTTTATTTTGTTCGATTTTTCCTGCTTAATTTTCTTTTCTTCCTTGACTTTCAAGGCATCAAATCTAGCTTGAGAATCTACGTCCACGTCTATATCACTATCAACATCTATGTCGACCTCGAGTATATCAATCAACGGAGCTTCTGAGTCATTATCGATATTTTCTAAGACTTTCTCCTCGACTTCAATCTCTGGGGCGGCTTTGATCTCTTCGATCTCAGGTGGTATTTGCTCGACAACAGGCGCATCTGCTTCAAGTGTTATTGACGGCTCATCTATTATAATTTCCGATACTGGCAACTCTAGTTGAGCAGGCTCTTCTTGAGTAACGACTTCATTTTCAACTACTTCACGCTTAATATAAGTTTTCTTTTTACGAACTTCTACACTAATTGTTTTAGTTGAACTACCTGGCGCGCTCGCTTGTTTAATTTCAGTGACTTTTCGACGCTCCAAGGTCACTCGTCGAGGAGAACTAGCACCCTCACCATCTTCTTTACCATGGCGCTTACGTAAATGTGCAAGCAACTTCATTTTTTCGTCTTCGTTAATCACATCATCAGGCGCGGTTACAGATAAACCTGCTTCTTTTAACTGCTCTAATAATCTTTCCAGAGAAATTTTTACTATCTCTGCTAATTGCCTTACTGTTTGATCACTCATTGATTACCCCTTACCTACTCGCTATCTGCCTCGACAAACCAAGGCTCACGCGCCTTCATGATTAACTTTGCCGCCCGCTCTTCATTCATACTGGAAAAACCTAACAAATCATCAATAGATTGCTCTGCCAAATCTTCCATTGTAATAATACCCTGACTTGCCAATTCATGAGCCAGATCAGTATCCATGCCTTCCATGTCCAGCAAATCCTGTGCAGGCTTCGCTGAATCTATTTTTTCTTCAAAAGCAATGGCATTAATTAATAAAGCATCTTTAGCTCGACCCCTTAGCTCATTAACCAAATCCTCATCAAAACCTTCAATCTCAAGCATTTCACTTGCAGGGATATAAGCGATTTCCTCAACGCTATTAAAACCTTCCTCTGCTAATATCAAAGCAATTTCTTCATCAACATCGAGTTGATCAATAAATAGCTGCTTAATTTTGCCGACTTCAGCTTCCGCATTTAAATCCGCTTTTGAAGCATCAAGAACATTGAGTTCCCACCCCGTTAATTGGCTAGCGAGACGTACATTTTGACCGCCACGACCAATGGCTTGAGATAAATTTTCTGAACTTACCGCAAGATCCATACTATGCTTGTCTTCATCGACAACAATAGATTGAATTTCAGCCGGTGACATTGCATTAATGACATATTGAGCTTCACTGGGATTCCAAAGAATAATATCAACTCGCTCTCCGGCTAATTCATTAGTCACTGATTGAACCCTAGATCCTCTCATACCTACGCAAGCACCAACTGGATCTAAGCGGGGATCATTGCTCTTAACCGCTAATTTAGCCCTAGAGCCTGCATCACGAGCCGCACCAATCACGGAAATTAAACCTTCACCCACTTCTGGCACTTCTAAACGAAATAAAGCAATCAGCAGTTCAGGAGCAGTTCGACTCACAAACAATTGTGGGCCTCGCGGCTCTAAACGCACATCTTTTAAATAACCTCTAATACGATCACCTATGCGAACAGGTTCACGCGGAATCATGTCTTCTTTAGCAATAAAAGCTTCAGCATGCCCACCTAAATCCATATAAACGCTGCCTTTTTCAATGCGCTTAACAATACCTGTAATCAGCTCACCAACACGACTTTTATAGGCGTCAACTATTTTTTTACGTTCCGCTTCTCTAACTTTATGAATAATAACTTGCTTGGCTGTTTGAGCCGCAATACGACCAAAATCAACTGATTCAATTTCTTCTTCTACCACTTCACCGACTTGAGCGTTGCTGTTATCTAATCTCGCTACTTCTAACAAAACTTGTGTAGTAGGAAATTCCACATCACCTGCACAATCAGGATTTTCATCAACGATATCCCATTGTCGATACGTTAAGTAATCACCTGTTTTTCTGTCTATGGCAACGCGCGCTTTAATTTGATTAGCATGACGCTTAACTGTAGCTGCTTCTAATGCCGATTCTATAGCCTGAAAAATAACTTCCTTTTCAATTTCTCTTTCATTAGAAAATACATCCACTACCAACAAAATTTCTTTATTTGCCACTGCGGCCTCCTTTTTCAATTAAGTACTCAGGTACCAATCGTGCCTTACTCATAGCGTCGAAAGGTACTGTAAAAATCTGTTCACCTTCTTGTAGCGTAATAATATCGTCTTCAACTTTTACGATCACCCCAGTAATTTTCTTACGACCATCAATGGCCTTAAAAAGATTAACCATGACGGTACTATTAATAAATCGTTCAAACTGGCTAATTTTGTAAAAGGGTCGCTCTGATCCTGGAGAAGAAACCTCTAAATGATAATTTCCCTGTATAGGATCTTCAACATCCAAAACGCCACTTACTTGATGACTTACTTTTGAGCAGTCTTCAACCAAAATTCCATTTTCGTTATCAATATAAATCCTTAACAGACCGTGTTTTGGATGAGGATTATAATCAATACCGACGCATTCATAACCTAAACCTTCAATAATTGGCTCGATTAAATTAATCAAATGTTCGGGAGCCTGCTTCATTATTTCCTCGCTTATTTTCGAACAAAAAAAAAGAGCCAAAGGCTCTTCCATAAACAATCTTAAATATTAAGCTTCTAAATTCCCAAAGCCTAGAAAATAAAAAACCCCAAAATGGGGTTAAAAATCTGGTAGCGGGGGCAGGATTTGAACCTACGACCTTCGGGTTATGAGCCCGACGAGCTACCAAGCTGCTCCACCCCGCGATTGATTTCAGCAAGTATAAAGACTTATAAATATTTAGCAAGTTATTTAAACATTAATATAATAACTTCATCTACTACTTAGCTTTTTTTGCAAGGATAAACGCTTACTGCCTCTAGCGTTATTAAGTACAAACAATACTAGAGGACACTTATTTTATGCAAGCTTATTACTTTTATTTGTCTACTTTTTCCGCAGCCTTAGCCGACTCTTCTTTTGCAGATTCTTCAGACTTAGAAATCACCACGGAATAACATTCAACTAAACTTTCAGTATAATTACTATGCGCTTCAGCTAACTCTCTAGCTGAACCAAAGTCAGTACGAAGCTCTTCTAAAGTCTTTTTAGGATCCGCAGACTTTTCGAGTGTTAGCATTTTTGCATAATTCCTATAAGCCATCAATCGCTTAGGATCTAAAGCAAAAATACCTGGCATATTTTGAGTACTACTTTCCAATACGCATTTAGTCATGTATTCAGGCGTTATTTTATAATCCTTAAGATCTTGTTCTTTTTGCATTTGCTCTAATATTGCCTGTTCGTATTGATTTCTATCGGCACAAGCCGGCAACAACAATGCAACTAGAGAAACAAGTAGTAGTTTTTTCATTAAGATACCATTCTGGATGATTTTAGTTAGGGCATTATACGCATATCTATTAGCACTCAAATCGAAAGCTTTAAAGCTTTACATATTCTTCAGTGCTTCTGCTATCCACTTTTCTGCATCTGCATTAATTTCAGACGCTTTACGACCTTGAGTTTCAATAACAGGACCAATTTTTAATTTGATAACACCCGGATACTTAAAAAAACTGTAACGAGGCCAAAAATCTCCGGCGTTATGCGCAACAGGCACCACTGGAAATCCAGCCTTATGAGCCAACATCGCACCACCAATATTAAACTTTAAAACTTCACGTGCAGGCGCCCTTGTCCCTTCTGGAAAGATTAATACCCATAGCCCTTCATTTAAATATCGTGAACCTTGCTCAAGCAGATCACGCAAAGAACCTCGCTGATTTTTTCTATTTATCACGATAGATTTCAAAGTCAATAAAGACCAGCCCCAAATTGGCAGATATAGTAATTCACGCTTAATAACCACCGAATGAGGAGGCAAAATATACCTTAAAGCCAATGTTTCCCAAGCTGATTGATGATTACTCAAGATAACCGCTGGTTGATTAGGATCAAAGTTTTCCATCCCCTCAACTTCATAAGTGAGACCACAGAAAACTCGAGTCATCCAACTAATAATAGCGCACCAAGCGTGGCCGATTTTCCAACGTATTTTAAATGTGGTCAGCAACCCTAAAATTAGCAATATTCCAACCATAGTCGCCGTTGTAAAAATCCCGACAAATAACAATGTCGAGCCTATATAGTTTTTAGGCCTCAAATCTGGCTGTGATGTATTTTGCTGCGTCATATAAATTCTCAAAAACAAGACTATTAAATTGTGGATTATTAATTAAAGTTTGCTGACCTTTACCCGTCTTAACCAAGATCGGCTGCGCACCTACCGCCTGAGCAGCCTGCAAATCACGCAAAGAGTCACCTACAACAAAAATTTTCGCCAACTCTGCATCAAAATCTGCAGCAAAGGCTTTAAGCAAACCCGCCTTAGGCTTGCGGCACTCGCAAGTACTTTCAGGGCCATGCGGACAATAATAGACCGCTGCAATAGCGCCACCTTTTTCATTAAGCAATCGATGCATTTTGTCGTGGATTTTTTCCAACATCCCTGCATCGAATAAGCCACGGGCTATACCCGACTGATTAGTCACAACAACAACTTTATATCCATGCTCATTCAGCATTGCAATTGCTTCAAGACTGCCCTCTATGGGTAACCATTCTTCCGGAGACTTTATAAAGTCATCACTATCACGATTAATAACACCATCGCGATCTAATAAGACATAACGTTGTTTAGGCATTAGATGCTTTTATTAAACACTGAGTATCGTAGTTTGAATTGGGTTAGGCGAAACCCAACAATAAGCCCTAAGATTGCAACTTAGAAATATCCGCGCAAGTTAAAAACTGTTCCGACAAAAGATTAAGTAACGCCAATCGATGTCCGCGCAATTCTAAATCATCACACATGACCATGACATCATCAAAGAAAGCATCGACCTCCTGACGCAAAGCCGCCAAATAGGTTAAGGTCGCGGAGTAATCGTGCTGGGAAAGCAAGGGAGCAATAGCTATAACGGCTAAATTTGCACTTTCTAATAACTTTAATTCAGCAGGTTCAACTAAGGCACCTACAGTAGACCCTATGGGTGACTCAGATTTTCTTAAAATATTACGGATACGTTTATTGGCCGCAGCTAAGCTTTCAGCTTCTGGCAACTGCCTGAATGCCTTTACCGCCGCCAAACGACGCATAAAGTCCAAAGGATCAGTAGGTTTAATCGTTATCACTGCATCAAATTCATCGGCACTATAACCTTTATCTAGGCAGTAACCTTTTAATCGATCAAAAACAAAATCAATCACAGCAATCTGAGTCGCAGCTTGATCAAAACTATGGGTATAAGTATCTAATGAAAATTCAATTAATTCACAGATATCTAAGCTAAGATTATTTTCGATTAGTGTACGCAAAACACCAAGAGCTGCACGACGCAAAGCATAAGGATCTTTATCGCCAGTTGGGATTAAGCCTGCACTGAAAATACCCGTAAGCGTATCCACTTTTTCAGCTATCGCCAAGATCTGGCCCATTGCGCTACTAGCGGTATCGCTACCTGATTGCTTAGGAAAGTATTGTTCTTCTAATGCCCAGGCAACTTCAGGCGCTTCCCCTTCAACCAGCGCATAATAACGCCCCATTAGACCTTGAAGATTACCAAACTCACCGACCATTTCTGTCATTAAATCAGTTTTTGCTAATAACGCGGCTCGCTTCGCTAAATCAACATTCGCATTAAGTCTGTGCGCGACAAAAGCAGCCAATTTAATAACTCGATGTGTTTTGTCGGCGACCGTACCTAATTTTTCTTGAAAGACAATAGTACCAAGACTCTCTACCCGATCTTCCAAGCTTTTCTTTCTATCTTGATTCCAGAAAAATTCTGCGTCAGCCAAACGGGGCGTTACTACCCGCTCATTACCATGCTGTATAGATTCAGGACGACTGCTTTCGATATTACTAAAGGTAATAAAATGAGCAAGCAAACCACCATCAGCATTCTTAACCGGAAAATATTTCTGATTAGTTTGCATAGTAGTGATTAAAACTTCAGCAGGTAACTTCAAAAAACGCGTATCAAAACAGCCGGCAATAGGCACAGGCCATTCGTTTAAGGCAGCAATCTCCTCTAACAAATCATCTTCGATGTGAGCGATACCATTAACTGCTGAAGCAGCGACTTGAGCTGCATCTCGTATCAACGCTTTTCTTTGCTCTAAATCAACAACGACTTTGCCCTGTGTATATAAAAGCTCTTGATAGTCTTCAGGATGATTAATCGTTAATGTTTGTGGAGCATGAAAACGATGACCTGAAGTTATAGCGCCTGTTTTAAGACCTAATATTTCAGCATCAATAACAGCCTCACCATAAAGCAAAACCGCCCAATGAACTGGCCTTACAAATTCAGTGTTAAAACTACCCCAGCGCATACGTTTAGCTATCGGTAAATTAGCAATACTCTGACGAATAATATCAGGGATAAGCTCTTCTGTAGATTGCCCCGCAACAGCTTGAGTAAACGCCAACCACTCACCTTTGTCGGTTTTTAAGCGCTCCAATTGTTCAAAGCTAGTACCACAACTATCTGCAAAACCCAACGCGGCTTTACTGGGAGTGCCGTCTGCCGAAAACGCCGCTTGTATAGCAGGGCCTCTTTTTTCAACGGTTTTATCAGGTTGTTTTGTCGCTAGATTTTCAATAAAAACCGCTAAGCGCCTAGGTGTTGCATAAGCTTTGCTACTGGAAAAAGTCAATTCAGCAGACTGTAAGCCTTGAACAATACCCGCCAATAAAGCATGACTAAGTTTAAGCAAGGTCTTAGGAGGTAACTCTTCAGAACCTAATTCAAAAAGTAAATGTTTGCTTGTCGCCATCTTATGCTCCTTGCTCTGTTAACATCGGAAAACCTAACGATTCCCGACGCTCATAATAGGCTTCAGCGACCGCTCTTGAGAGAGTTCGAACCCTTAGAATATAGCGCTGGCGTTCGGTAACAGAAATCGCATGTCTCGCATCGAGTAAATTGAAGGTATGCGAGGCCTTCAAGACCATTTCGTAGGCAGGCAAGGGTAAATTAATGGCGATAAGCTTCTGACATTCTTGCTCATAAGTCTCAAAACATTTAAACAGAAATTCAACATTAGCATGTTCAAAATTGTAAGCCGACATTTCCACTTCATTTTGATGGAATACATCACCATAAGTAACAACCCCAAATGGGCCATTGGTCCACACTAAATCATATACGCTATTAACACCTTGTAAATACATGGCAATGCGCTCTAAGCCGTAAGTAATTTCACCTGTAATAGGTCTGCACTCCAAGCCACCTACTTGTTGAAAATAAGTAAACTGAGTAACTTCCATGCCATTTAACCAGACTTCCCAGCCTAAGCCCCAAGCGCCCAAGGTTGGCGACTCCCAGTTATCCTCAACAAAACGAATATCATGCTCAAGCAAATCTAAGCCTAAATGCCTTAATGAACCTAAATACAGCTCTTGAATTGCATCTGGAGAAGGCTTTAAAACCACTTGAAACTGATAATAATGCTGCAAGCGGTTAGGGTTTTCACCAAAACGACCATCGGTGGGGCGACGCGAAGGCTGAACATAGGCCGCATTCCAAGGCTCAGGGCCGATAGCTCGTAAAAAAGTAGCTGGATGAAAAGTTCCTGCTCCGACTTCTTGATCTAAAGGTTGTAATAAAATACAGCCCTGATTCGACCAATATTCTTGTAAGGCTAGAATCAGTCCCTGAAAAGTTGATAACTTGTTATTGATCACGGCGTCTATAGATTAGGCAATAAAAAAAGTTTGATTATAGCTTAAAAATAGTTTTTTAACAGAGTTTGGAATGCTCAACTAGGGCATTTAAAATAAGCGGGTATAATGCTCAAATTTTTTAAGACTACGAGTGTCATGAGTAAACAACGAAAAGCAATCGCCTTGATTTCTGGTGGATTAGATTCAATGCTGGCGGCAAAAACCATCATGGAACAAGGTGTTCATGTAGAAGGTATCAATTTTTTTACAGGCTTTTGTGTGGAAGGCCACACCCACGCTATTCGTGAAAAAGACAAAGCTAAGCCTAAACGTAACAATTCCCTATGGGTCGCTGAACAATTAGGCATGAAGCTACATATTATTGATGTCATCGAAGAATATAAAAACGTGCTA
>Ga0214180_1000755_pt1 | contig 10925 bp, 4 predicted proteins | sample TroBogEpilimnion_22_FD_153018 | JGI IMG/M metagenome (GOLD analysis project Ga0214180, IMG submission 153018) | Freshwater microbial communities from Trout Bog Lake, WI - 16OCT2007 epilimnion | ecosystem: Environmental > Aquatic > Freshwater > Lake > Epilimnion/Euphotic zone | place: Trout Bog... | reverse complement strand
GGACACGAGCTTAAATTCCAAACCCGGGTGTATCAAAGTCGTTGACACGTTCCGCAACGCCCGGTACCAAGCAGGGCCACACGGTACCCACAACCGCCGACTGTCAGTGTTGCTCGTCTGTTTGCTCATGGCGTTATGCATGTCACAGCCATAGCGTTAAGGTCTTTGGCAGCAAGGTGGCAGTGGAGTGCCGAGGAACAGAACGACGACTCGAATTGGCGATGGTGAGACAGACCCGGTAAGTTCGCATATACAAGCTGGACCGGCCAGGATGTGTGTTGCATGTGGCTAGAGGCAGTTTTTCAACCGCAGAGAAAGCGATGGAAGGAGTTAGTCCCCAACTAACCGACCCTCACACGCTCGCCGCCGCCGGTGATGGTGACGGCGGCGAATTTCCGATGCGTATAATCGACGATCCGTGGTCTACGGCAGTGACCCGAAGGGCAATTGGGTTCCAGGCCTTCCATAAGATAGGGGCTGGCACTCTTTCCATAGCGCAGGCTAACCCGCTGCCATTAAACGCTGAGATACGAACATTCGGTTGGCTATTTCGTGCTTCCCAAACGGAGATAGATGCTTGGCGATCAACGGACCCGTTGTCGGGTGCGGTGCTGCGGGCGGTGACGGGGTGGTTGCAGGGTACCTTTGCCACGTTCGGGGGCGCGCTGGCCGCAGCCTTTCCAGTTGCTGGCTTGTTTACACAACTAACCCGCTCACTTGATGCACGTGACCGGATTGTCCTGACCGAGCGGTCAAAAGGGTTGACATTGGAAGAGGTGGGGCTGTCGCTGGAACTCACCCGCGAGCGTGTTCGCCAGATTGAGGAATCGGCGACCGAGTATCTGATTTCTCGCTTCGATAGTCTCCTGAACGGCGGGCACCCATTGGCATTGGCATTAGCCGCGCACGCGCGAAGGCTTGCGCGGTGTGTTGTCTCTGCTGGGACCGCGGCGGAGACAACACTCACTGGCGAACGCAGACGGCGTTGGATTTTGACGGCGCTGGCCGACGATGAAGCAATCTTCCTTTTGGCACTTCACGATAGGACCGAGAAGGCTAAGAAAAACGGCGAGGAGTTTTTTGATCCCTTCCGAGGTTCAGGGTTGGTGCTGGCGGGCGGCATCACAGCTCTACCTTGGTCGGACCTGCATCTAAGAGCCATCCGCGACTCGTTTGCCCGTTTGATCAGGAAGAGCGGCGCCTCGTGGACGCCGATTGACGTCTTGGCTCGTGAGACCGCTGTGACCGAAGAAGCGGTTAGGGCTTTGGCCGAGCTTGCTGAACTTGTCATCGATGGCAGCAACGTTTTCGCACGCGGTCGAGATGTTGCCACTGTGCGTCGGGCGTATCTCGCCGACATCCTATCCGCAGCCGATCGCCCAATGCACTATACCGAGATGGCCGAGGCATGCCTGGATGTCGGCGTCGAGCTTTTCAGTATCCGCGATATTCAGCGCGCTCTCATTGAGGATCCGGATACCTTCGCTACCGACGGAAATGGATTGTGGCAGGTTCGGGCACGTTTCGGCGAGACTGTGACGGATCAGCGGCCGGACAGTCCAATCATGCCAGAGCCTTGGCACGAGCACAAAGTGCAGCAGGTCCTCGCGGCGATGCCGCCGCCCGAATCGGTGCGGTCGCGCCTCTTTGCGGGAATGGACCCTATATCTCCACAGTTCGCCGCAGAGGCCGGGGTATCCATTGCTACCGCCCTTGCACGTGTACCGTGTCGATCGGTGGGTGAAATTTTGACCAATCCTTCTGACAATGATGCATTGGACGCTTGGGCTTTGCGCGGTTCGTTGCCTGGATGGGATGAGGGGGCAGACGTCATCAGGCGCTCGAGGATTGGCCTCACAATTCTGAGCGCCGCAGTCGTCGCTGCCCGTGCGCTTGGTCACCGCGACGAGGGTGCGTGGATGGGCGCCAGAGGCGGGTTCGGCCCAGATCTGACTAACGTGCTGTTTAACTCCCAGAGCGCGTTGCGTGCCAGTTCGCAGACAGCCATGCTCGAAGCAGTGCATATGCATCACCTTCGTTCCGCTTTTTCCTTTCGGGCTGAACCCTGGCTTTCGCTCCTTACGCTCCACGCGGGTCTCTTTCGCGACGAGTTGGCGTCCATGCCGATTTGGCTATCCATCCAGCAGGCCGCCCCAACGTCGGTGCGGCAAATGGTTGCGGAAGGCCCGAACCATTCCTCGTCTTTTGCCTGTTTCTGGAACGTTTTGGCGGCAGTGCAACGGCGAGTGATCGGGGCAGAGGCTGTCACAGCGTTGGCAGAGCGGAACCCCTGGTGGCCTGGCTGGGAGGTTGCGGACGTTTGCCGAGCCCTTGAGCCGTCTTTGCATCGGCCAGAGCGACGCGCAATTGCGCAAGACCTAGCAGAGCCACTCGAAGCAAAACAAGGTAGTGAGGTACAAGGCGGGCCGCCAGAAGGTTCAGAAGAAGCCGTTCAACCCAGTGCCTCGTCGAAGAAGATCGGTGGTGGCCTGGAGGCTCCAGAGCCAGGGATTCCATCTGGCCCGACACTTGAGAACCCCCGGATTTGGTTGGATGCCTCAGGGGAGGTGTTTGTCATGGAGCTCCCCAAGCACATGGCACTGCCGTCCGGTCCGATCGCACTGTCCGGTGATGGTTTCCGAGTAGGAGGCGCCATTGGCGAGGGTGGCGCCGTCCAGTGGCACACGGAGGAACCAATTGCCCGCTTGCCAGTCAAGGGGCCGAGTGAGCGGGTCATCACCGTGGAGCCGGCAGGCCGGCCACCAATGACGCAGGTTATCCGGCTTTGGAACTCAGAGGAATATATTCTCGCGTACGATCTTCGTGCACCGGAGAAAGGTGCTCTCGACCCGTTCGTTATTTCGTTCCCCCCGGGCCGCCCATTCGCGATCCTGATGCACCGGAGCTTGACGGCTTCAGAGGCGCCGACCGTGGAACGTGGATTGGATTCCGCTTATGTCTTGCGAATCTGGCAGGGTGGCGTCCCCGAAGGGACAATCCTTTCCGCTGGGGGCGAGGAAGTCTGGAGGGCAGAGGTCCAATCGAATAGCAGGCGGCTTCTGAACGTTCAGCCGGTCATCCTGACCGCTGGTGGTAAGGGTGTAGCCTGGGGCAGGGAATGCAACCTGATGGCTCGGGTTGTGCCGGAGGGGTTTGTCCCGTCCCGTGCATGCGTCGGCACTCAAGTGCTGACGGCGGAGTCCGCTGGGCACGGCTGGAATTTCCCCGGATACTCGTTGTTACCCGGCATGGATCCGCTGCGTCGCCGCGGGCGGATTGAGGGGCGTTGGAACGGCGAGCGCGCGACCATCCCTGCTCGCATCGCCATCGAGCAGGCACCGAACGGAGGTGCCATTCGTGACACGTCGGGGTGGCACCCCATTGATTTCGATGCTCCATTCAACACGGCGCGGCATGGCGATGCGACGCTGTGGGTGTCGCGCCCCGAAGGTACCGATGAGGTACCTTGGTATGTGATGGAAGGGCCGTGTCCGGTCGCTAGCTATTCGTCCAATGGCGTACGGGTCGGTCCGATGCGACTTGCGGCGCTCGGTGAACCGCTGATGGTCGCGCCTCAAAGATTCGATATTCGCGGCTCGTTCGTGTCCATAGCTTCGACCGTGACTGACTCGGGAATTGTCGTATCGAGTCATAGGAAAGGAAAGAATGTCTCCATCTCGACGGAAACACCCACCGAATGGACCGACGGTCATAGCGCCATCATTTGGTCGGCCGAAGGCGTGGAAGAGGTTCAGGGAATCCTGGCTGGCGAGAACGAGAACACATTGCTTGTACCTCTGCCGGATCAGGCCCCTTACGGTGTTGCACTATTCTATGAGACCGCATGGCTTGGTACGGCACACTTGGCCTTGAATCCACAGCGTACTACAGCGATCTTTCTTCGACACGCGCCGAATTGGCAGGATGCTCTCCGTTTAGCGGTGGATGCGCGCCTGCCATTGCTGGCCTCGGAAGCACTTTCGGCGGTTCGCGCGCGGGTCTATGCGGATGGGGTGGGAAGTTTGAATGCGTTGCTAGAGCCCCACCACGCATATGCCGCTCGGCGTATTCTGGAGGGATGGCAGCCCGACCTGCCGCTTTGTCGGTCGCTTGTGGAACGGTTTAGAATTTCACACTCGACCGCAGCGCTTGGCGTGACGACGCTGGACACGCTCTTCCAAATCGCCCCTTGCTCCGCAATACGGGCGATCCATCTCGGGATGTCCACATTGCCTCGGGCCGAGAGGGTGCGGCTCATGTACACGCTCGCCGTTCGAAGCCTGCCCGACGACATGCGTCCGGCGGAAGGAGGGATCGCCGATCCGTCCGCACTCGTCGGTGCAGAGCACCGATTGAAGGAAACCGCTGCTCGCGCCGAAAGGTTGGATACAAACTTCCTTGCCGGCCGCGCCGAAGCAAGCATCGCCTCACTGGCTTGGCGGACCGTGTCCACCGATATCCCGCAAGGGTTCCCGGAAAATCTTTCCACCGCCCTGTCACTCGCTCCAGTCCGCCGTTGGCTCGGCGTGCATCTCATTATCCGTCTCTCGTCCCTCATGCGCTAAAGGATCAGCTACGAATGGAAATCGAACAGTCGCTTCAGATAGACGCCATCAAGACGCGTGAGCAGATGCAGGAGCGGCTTGTCGACATTGCGTCCGGTGGCGCTTACCTGCGAGACTTGGCTCTACAGGAGCGGGTGCGCGAGATTTGGCACGGCGGCGATGGGGACGGCGGTTCAGCCAGCGAACTGTTCGTGGAAGGCATATTTCCTGCCGTTACGAGTCAGAAAAGCATTGATGATCTGACTAACGATGGATGCTTTTCGTCGGCACTCCGCGATCAGCTCAAGCGTGCGGGTTTTCCAATCGGTCGGCCTTTATACGAACATCAACGCAGAGCGATTGATATTTCTCGAACAAGCGCCGGCCCCCGCCCTGTCGTCGTCATCCGTGCTGGTACCGGTATGGGGAAGACCGAGGCATTCCTTCTTCCGCTTCTGGACGACATCTATTCGAAACCACGTCAGGGCGGTCAGGATGGAGTGCGTGCCATCGTGCTCTATCCGATGAACGCGCTGGTCAACGATCAGGTGGAACGTTTGCATGGATGGCTTGCGGGCCAGTCAAAGTGCCGCCTGCTGCACTTTACCGGCGAGACGCCGGAGGACGATGTTGCTGCCGACAAGATCGGATACCCACGTCATGACGACGGGTCACGCATCCGCACACGATCAGCCGGAAGGCAGAATCCGCCGGACGTGCTGGTCACGAATTACTCCATGCTCGAGTACATGCTTATTCGTCCGCAGGATGCGCCGTTTTTTGGCAAGGACCTACGTGTCATAGTCCTTGACGAAATGCATCTCTACTCCGGCACACTTGCGGCTGAAATCGCCTTGCTGCTCCGACGCGTTCTCTTGCGCTGTGGGCTCAGTCCCGAGGATGTCTTGTGTCTGGGGGCATCTGCCACGCTGGGTGGCGATTTGAAGGAATTCAGCGCGGCTCTATTCTCCCGCTCCCCGGCCGACGTCCAGATACTTGAGGGCCACCACTATAGACGGGGGCTCAATATGCCCGCCCCGCCCGCGCGGACACCAGAGCCCATCGATGTTCCGAATATTTTTCCAGACAGGCCATTCCTTGATGGGGACGGCTTGGTCACCGATCCAGAGCTGGCTCGCGGTGTAGCAAAGCAATGTGCCACGTTGGCAGGACCTGACGCTAGTGCTTCAGCACAGATGCACCCGGAGCCGGCTCGATCTCTGGCGGAGATGCTTTCGCGCGCGCCAATCATGCGTCGAATGGAAAACGAGCTTTGGACGGCGACAGAGCGACGCGACATCGTATCGCTGGATAGGCTTAGCCAAGAGGTTTGGGGGCGGGTTGACCCGGACTCGAGGCGCGCCACGGAGAAACTTTTGCGCCTCGGCGCGCGTGCGCGATGGAGTAAGGACGAGCTGCCACTCTTCCCTCATAAGCTGCATTTCCTCGTGCGGAGCCCCGTCGTGCCAATGGCATGCGTTAATCCTGACTGTTCCCGGGATGAGGGCTACCATCTGCCGGGCGCAGGTCCAGTGTTGTCTGGGTCGCGTGAGTTATGCCCGCACTGTGCCTCACAAACGTTACCGTTGCATCGATGCAAGGCCTGTGGCGAATGGTTCTTCGCGGCCGTTCACGACACCAAGGACAACCGCTACCGGCCGATGCGCGACGGCCGTGATGACGACTCAAATGACCCTGGCGGCGTGAGATTGCGCCCCGCTACGCAGGGAGACAGTAAATGGTTCCACTATCAGTTGGTCGATGGTCGTCGAGAGAGCCGGTCGCCGTACGTCAAAATGGCGCAACACGATGACTGCCCGGTCTGCGGCGAGAACGACTTCGGCCCGGTGCAATTGAGCGACACGGAGGGTTTGAGCGTTTCGGCGGAGACCATGCTCGCGTCTATGCCGCCACTACCAGGGTCCGAGCGAAAGTGGCTTCCGGCCGAAGGACGGCGCCTCATAGCATTTAATGATAGCCGACAATCAGCGGCGAGTCTGGGACCCGGGCTGACATCGACGCACGAAATTCAGATGAGCCGCGCGATGTTGGCGGATTGCCTGAGTGAGACGGTTGTGAACGACGCCAAACTTGCACGGCTTAGGAACCGTGAGGCATCTTTGCTTCAGGAACTTAGAACGGCAGCCGGAACAGAACGTGAGCTCGCCGAGGACGAACTTCAGAAATGCCGGGAGGATATCCGGGCCGCAGAGGCTGGGGGCAAGATACAGTTCTGGTTGGATCGGCTTCGGAGGCAGGGACTGGTCAGTCAATTTTTTGATCGCGAGCGAGGTCAGTCCGATCGTGCGGACAACTGGAACCAGCAGCGATGGGAGGCGAACCGTGAGGCGATCGCGAAGGGTTTGGACGAAATCATGGCGCGGGAATTTGCGGTGCCGGTGCCGACCATTCTCGGGCTTGAGACTATTGGTCTAGCGGAGATCGTCTATCCCGGATTGGACGGGATGATGTTCCCGGCCGCCATTGCTGGGCGCATGCCCGATGAGGAGTCGCGTGCGCGCCTGATGCAAACGTGGCCGGAGTTGCTGGCGGCTCTGTGCGATACAGTGCGCATGGACTACTGCGTTACCCTGAGCGACCCTGAGAAAGATAGATCGGCAGCGTCATATCCAATCGGTCGTTGGATGTCGCTTGCGGACCGCGCGGACCGGCCGCGGACGTTGGTTCGGTTCTTGCCCGTAGGGACCAGACCGACGCGGCGCAAGCAGTTCGTGGCCTCAGTGTTGGTGGCGGCTGGGTGTGCGAAAGGTGTCGCAGAGGCGCTGACCACACCTGTGTTAACTGCTGCCTTCGACCAGTTACTTGCGGCTGCCAAGGATCGCACTCTTGGGTGGCTTGAGGTCGCCGACCGCCAGACGGCTGCTGCCAGCTCGGTAGAGGCCTTTCGCATCCTATTCTTCGAGTTGGGACTCAGGCCACCGAGGCAGGCGTTTCTTTGTCCGAGCACCGGGGCGGTCTGGCCACGTGTCGTGCTCGGATGCGCTCCGATCAAAGGTTCGCAGGGTGGCCTCGCGCCGATCACAGCGGAGCGCCTTGATACACACCCGAGAGTCTCACGGGCCCGCCGCGCGTATCGCGATGACGGGGCGCTCCGTCTGGGGCTTTGGGCTGACGAACATTCCGCCCAACTTGCGTCGGACGAAAACCGGCGATTACAAGAATTGTTTGCCATGGGTGCCCGTAACGTTCTCAGCGCCACGACCACTATGGAGGTCGGCATTGATATCGGTGGTCTGTCCGGTGCGTTTATGGCGAACATGCCACCGGGCCTCGCCAATTATCTCCAGCGTGGCGGGCGCGCGGGACGCCGGACGGACGGCGCCTCCATCGTCTGCACTTTTGCGCGCAGGCGTCCCTACGATCAGGCTGCATTTGACGACTTTGCATCGTTCTTCCGACGTGATCTTCGGCGGGCCAACGTCATGCTGGAGCGTGAAGGCATTGCACTCAGGCACCTGCAAGCCATGCTGCTCGGCGATTTCTTCCAAACGATTCGTCCGCTGGGTGCGCGGTCGGGCGCGATGGACGCATTCGGCCACATCGGCGCTTTCTGTGGGGTGCCAAATCTGGACTACCTCGACGCAGACCGCGTTGGCGCAGCAGACCTACGGCAGCCCACTCCGATTCAGCAGAATGTGCGTCGGCCGGAAATGTGGTGGCGTGCCGAATTCGAACCCGACCTCTCGGCCGAGTTCTTGCTCTACCTCGAACACCTCGCCAGCGTAGGCGGCGAGGTGCGTGCCCGAGCTGTGGCACTTGCCGCGGGCACCGGTTTCGCGCACCGAGTTGCTGACTGGCCTGCTTTCATTGGCGGAGTGTGTGACAGGTTTCAGGAAGCCATCGGCGAATGGCGCGATGACTATGACCGAGTCGTGCGGGCGTGGCGTGAGCAGGCCAGCCAGGATAGGGCAGGGCAGCGAGCCCGAATGAACGCGCTTGCACGGCAGGCCCATGAATTGCGCAGCGCAACAGTGGTCGAGGAACTTGGCAACAGAAAATTCTTGCCTCGGTATGGGTTCCCCATCGGCTTGAATTCGTTGTTGGTCAACGCCGACCGCAAGGCGCCCTCGCGTTTCAAACTACAGCGGGATGGCGCTCAGGCAGTCACTGAGTATGTGCCTGGTTCCACGATCATCGTCGGTGGGCAGTTCGTTCGCTCGCGCGGCGTCCAAAAGGCATGGGGCGAAAACGGGGAAGATATGGTGGGCGTCACGTTGTGGCGTTACAAATGCGAGAATGGTCACTCGAAGTGCCTCAAGGTAATCGAGCAGCAGCACGGGGCGTGCGGCGTGGACGGTTGCTCCGCGCCAATGTTGCAGCAAAAGCCGGAAAGGCTCCTGGTTCCACGCTACGGCTACGCGACCGCCGCTTCCGAGCCGCCCTCTTGGCATCGCGAGCGGGGAAGTCCAGTCGGAATACCAGATATGTTCATTAACCACGTCCAGAACACGAGGATACAGTCACGTACTAATTTCGGAGAGTTCTTCGGACTTACTGCCGAGTTTCATGAGAACGTAGAACTGCTGGCGATAAATTCTGGCGCAAAGCAGTGCGGGTTTGCGCTTTGTCCATCTTGTGGGTTCGCCGATTCGGAGACTGCGCCGGAAGCCTCTGGGGCTTTGGACCTTCCGTCGGCGTTTGGTGACCATATTCCGCTCTACCGCTCGCGGGGCGGGAAGTGTGGCGGAGGCGCCGCGAGAGCTGCGCCGCTGCGGAAGGTCACCTTCGCGGCCCAGCAGTTCACCGATTTGGTACGTTTCGAGTTTGTCGACATCACAGGAATGGATAGGACGGCACTTGTGACGCTCGGCCATGCACTTGCCCAGGGTGCAGCCGAGGTTCTGGAACTCGATCAGCGCGAGATCCGAGTGGCACTCAATCCTGGGGATTGGGTGGTTCGTGTTTTCGATGCTACGGGGCACGGGGGCGGACACATGGCCGAACTGTTTAGGCGCGACCGAGAATGGCTGGCCGCGACCCGTCAGGTGTTGTGGCGATCAGAACGACACAACCAGAAGTGCCGTACGGCCTGCATCACATGCATCCTTTCGTCCGTGAGCCAGCGGGACGCCAGCAATGGTCTGTTGGATCGACGTGCTGCTCTGGCTGTGATTGATAGAGTCGGTGGGGGCGCTCCAGGCACATTGCGCGCCGAGGCGGTTGACCCACCGGGTAAACCGGCCGACACGTTGCGCGAATCCAACGGTGCTCTGACAGCCGAGATCATCTCGGCATTACGGGCAAGGAGAATTTGGAAGCGCCCGACCTGATAGGCTATGGCCGATAGCCTAATAATGCATTCGGAAAACCTGATGTTGGAGGCAGAGTAGAACTTTACCAGCATCTAAAGTTCATTCACTTCGTTCCCTCATAGATTCCGTGCCGTCCGCCGCAGGGGTAGCCCGATGGGTTCTTATGCGCCCGCAAGGTTGCATCGTGCGTCGTGCGTTCGAAGCGCTTGCTGCAAACGGGGCAGCGATACAGATAGGTCGTCTTCGGCCATGTGCTGCCGGTGCCTCGGCGCGTGGCCGGCGCTTGCCGCCACGGGTTGTCACTGCCCCGCACGGTGTCGGGAGCGACAAGCGGCCCCGATGGCGTCAATTCGATTTGAAATTTCGGTGTGAAGCTGCGGTTGAGGATGGTCGCACCCTGGATGCGTTCGACACGGTAGGAGCGGCTTTCCTGTTTTTCAGCATTCACGGCACACAGGATGATGTTGCCGTCCGCAGTCCGCCGCAGCGAATAAGGCTCGATCGGCCGAGTTCTCCGGTTCCCCTCTTCATCGCGGTAGTCGAGATCGATCAGCAGATGGTTGGAGGCCGCGAAGCGGATCACTTCGATAAAAGGTGTGCTTCGGCCGGGGATGCGGATTGCACCCGCCGGGCCGCGCAACACCGTGCCGTTGACGCCGATCGGATGCGAGGGCAGCAGCGGTAGGACAACGGTGCCACTCAGCCAGTGGAAGAATTCCGGCAGCGCGTCCCAGAACATTTCGACCGTGGGCAGCAAGGGGAGCTGATGGCCAAGCATGTTGCCCCACTCGCCGACCAGTTCGGGATGCGCCGGAGCCAAAGCCTCGAAGGTCGGGAAAGGGATTTTCTTGAAGCCGCATTTTTGCGTGACGATGTCGCGGATCACGGCCGAGGCGTTGCGGAAATCACCGTGCCTGAAGAGGTTGATTACGTCATAGAGGTCACGCGGCCGGGCGCGCTGCGCGAGAGCACGCACCTTTTCGCCGAATAGTTCCTCGAAAGCGTAGCAGCGCGCCGGAACGTGTCAACGACTTTGATACACCCGGGTTTGGAATTTAAGCTCGTGTCCCGACCCTCGGCCGGTATTGCTCAGGGACAAGGAAGACGA
>Ga0214180_1000750_pt1 | contig 11005 bp, 9 predicted proteins | sample TroBogEpilimnion_22_FD_153018 | JGI IMG/M metagenome (GOLD analysis project Ga0214180, IMG submission 153018) | Freshwater microbial communities from Trout Bog Lake, WI - 16OCT2007 epilimnion | ecosystem: Environmental > Aquatic > Freshwater > Lake > Epilimnion/Euphotic zone | place: Trout Bog... | reverse complement strand
CTACGAGATAACTTCCAACTCAGGGCCACTAGAGGCTAGGAAAGACCATGACGGCATTGCCTACGGTGCTATCGGCTCAGGTGCAGCTCCAGCGCTCGGATCACTATTCACCGACCACGAGGATGAGGGCAGTCTTTATCAGGCACTCGAAGCCTCTGCCATGCACACAACTAACGTGCGCTCACCATTTCTGGTCATAGGTTTGTAACCACAACTACACGCTAGTAATTACATAGGTGTAACCAAATGTGGTAGTATTGTATGTTACTATTGGCGTTTCTTGTCCACAAGATAGACACACCCAATAGACGACAGGATGTCTAAACGTGACGCAAACTTCATCAAGTGGGTTTATTCGCACAGAGGATCAGGCACTACTTGACACCGAGGCATTAAAGCTTAGGTCACTAGGCTGGTCTTACCAACGAATTGCCGACTCTATTGGCACAACAAAGGCAACTGCCTACAACCGTTGCCAACGTGCGCTTGCTGCAATACCAGCAGAAGCCGTAGATGAGTACCGCAGAATAGAAGGCCAACGCCTCGATATGCTGATGGAAGTCGCTATGGAGAAGGCACTGTCAGGCGACAAGGGCGCACTATTCGCCATTGACCGAGTACTAGCAATACAAGAACGCGCTGCAAAACTAAGGGGTCTTGACGCACCAATCAAACACGAGGTCATTACCCTTGACTACATTCAGAGCGAGATACGTCGCCTTGAGGAAACGCTAGGGGAAGATGCAAACATTATCGACGCTGAAGTTGTTGGAGTTGAAACGCCTCGAAGCATTGGAACTGCGCAAGCTTGAGGCTGAAGCAGAGAACGCCAAAAAACAACTTAGCCAATCTCGTTACCGACTAAACGCCAGACCACATCAACTACCACCAGAAGGCGATTGGCGCATCTGGTTAGTTATCTCTGGTCGTGGCTGGGGAAAAACCTTTACCGGCGCTGGCTGGCTATGCGAGCAAGCACTTAATCACTCAGGAACCGAATGGGCAGTAGTTGCTCCTACCTTCACTGACGTTCGACGTACCTGCGTTGAAGGCCCATCAGGAATAATCAAAAGCCTGTTACCAGGACAACTTTCGTTCTACAACCGCTCCAATGGTCAGATAACCCTGTCCAACGGATCAAAGATTCACATGATTTCTGCTGACGAACCAGACCGAGCCCGAGGATTAAACCTCTCAGGCGCTTGGCTCGACGAGTTTGCAGCTTGGAGATACGAAGAAACATGGACTGCTGGTCTTGCACCGGCGCTCCGAATTGGAAATCCACAAGTCGTTATCACGACTACACCTCGCTCGACGAAACTTATTAAAGAGTTCATAAGCCGCACAGACGGTTCAATAGTCATCACAAGAGGTAGTACGTTTGATAATGCAGCTAACCTGTCTGAGGCTGCGCTCGCTGAACTGCGAAACCGTTATGAGGGAACTCGTATCGGAAGACAGGAACTTTATGGTGAAGTCTTATCGGACACACCAGGGGCTCTATGGAGTCTCGAAATGATTGAGTCAGCTCGTATTAAAGAAGCACCTGATTTTGTGCGTATTGTGGTCGCTATTGACCCTGCGACAACCTCTGGTGAAAACGCTGACGAAACAGGAATAGTTGTAGTGGCTAAGGGAACTGACGGTAGAGGCTATGTCCTTGCAGACCGTAGTTGTCGTGACACACCTTCTGGCTGGGCGCACCGAGCAATTGCCGCCTACCATGAGTTCAACGCTGACCGCGTGGTTGCTGAAAAGAACCAGGGCGGTGACATGGTTGAACTTACAATCCGATCCGTTGAGGCGACAATCCCATTCAAGGGCATTGTGGCTAAGGTCGGCAAACGCCTTCGTGCTGAACCGATAGCTGCGCTCTATGAGCAAGGCCGCGTATCTCACATTGGCGCATTTGACTTACTTGAAGACCAAATGACCGGCTGGGTTCCTGACTCCGGTTACTCACCAGACCGACTCGATGCCTTAGTGCATGGGTTGGCTGAACTTGGACTTGCTACCGGCGCATCAGCCGACAGGTTCTTTGCACAACTAGCACCGTCTTGTACGGCTTGCGGTATTCCAAATGACGTAGAAGCATTTAACTGTAAAGGTTGCGGAGTTCTATTAAGAGAACCAGTAGCGCAGTTGTACACTTCCGGCATCAACCCATCTCACCGAGGACAATAAATGGCTCTATTCCAGCGAAAGAACAAGACTACGCTTGCTGCGGAAATTGTTGCTGAAATGCAAAAGGCAGGGATGGCTAATTCCCCACTGGGAAATGCTGGCGGATACAACTCTGCCTACGCTGCTAACGAAATGTCAACCGCAGGTCAGGGAATCGTAACGACCATTGGACAGGCAATTCCAATGCCTCGACCTGGATTTGTTGAAGGTGGCGGTGGTTTCGGAGCCATGCTCGGCCCAGCTTCACCACTTCTCCCAGCACCGATTGACGTTGTCCTTGACGACTCAGGTCGCGCTCTACCTCGTAAATACGAATACCAGACTGCAATAAACCTTAACCTCACACAGACCGAGGTTCCGTTTCAAGTTCTTAACTCACTCGCTGAACAGTGCGACATCATTCACCGCGCCATTGAGATCCGCGTGGGTGACATCATTAAGCAAGAAGGCGCTTGGACACTTTCAGACCAAGCCATTTCTACAATCATGCAAGAGCAGAACTGCTCACACGCAAAAGCAGCTCTTATTGGTCGTGAAACGTACGGCGCTGAAATTAACCGACTGCGTGACTTCTGGGAGAACCCATACGTTGCCTCTGACCGCACGTTCTCTGAATGGCTAACTGAATCACTATGGCAGGTCTTTACCTACGACCAGTGGTGTGTCTACCCTCGCTACAACTTCAAGGGCAACGTAATTGGCTTTGACGTTATTGACGCACCGACAATTAAGATTCTTCTTGACAACCGAGGCGACATCCCTCACCCACCACAGCCTGCTTACCAGCAAGTCTTATGGGGCTTCCCTCGCGGAGAATTCATTGCTTCACCAGACGCAGACGGCGAGTTCTACTCAGGCTCAGGTCGAGACAAAGAGTTCCTCACCGACCAACTCTCAGTCTTTGTTAAGAACCGTCGCACATGGTCGCCATACGGCTACTCGCCAGTAGAAGAGGCAATCCCAGCCGCTTCGCTGTACTTGAACCGCCAAGTATGGATGAACTCTGAATACCAGAACGGCTCAATGCCAATGACGTTTATGAAGACTAACTCTCAGGAGTTGGACATTCACAAGCTGGCAGAGTTTGAGCGTATTCTCAATGGTCGCCTAACAGGCAACACAGCAGAGCGTCACCGCATCAAGGTATTGCCAGACGGGTTTGATCCTGTTGCAATGCCAGAGATGGCTGACCGCTTTAAGTCAGACTACGACGAATACATCATTAAGCGCGTTGCATCTATCTTCGGTGTATCCCCAGCAGCTCTCGGAGTCGTGGCTCGTGCCGGACTCGGTGGTGGCAAGGGCGCACAAGAAGGCGAAGCAGAGAACGTAGAGTCAGTCTCTACTAAGCCAATGGAAGATTACGTTGTCTCAGTAATCAACTCTCTTTCACGTCGCTACCTCGGTGCAGACAAGAACGTGACCTTTGTTCTTAATGACCGCAAGGGCGCTCGCGAAGAAATGGATCGCTCTAAGGCACTACAGACCGCTCTATTCTCAGGTCAGAAGACACTCAACGACGTACAGGGCGAACTTGGACAAAACCTTTACGACATGCCAGAAGCCGATGAACCATTCATTGTCGCTGGTAACGCAATCCAGTTCCTCAAGGGAATGTTGACAATTGACACATCAGGCGAAACGGTAGGACAGAATGACCAAGCGCAAGGCAACGAAAGCCAAAGCACACAAGGCCAAGTCAATCAAAATACATCACAAGGCAGTGTCGGTGAAAGCCAAGCGCCGAAGGCTGGCGTAGGCAAGGACATTCCTGCCGTTGGCGCACCTGCGGATCAGAAGTCAGCAATGACCGAAGAGCTAAAGGACTTTGGTCGCTTTGTCAAGTCACGCCACAAGCGCGGCAACTGGAGAGCGTTTGACTTCACCGTATTTGACGCAGAACTTAGCGACAACCTCAACGAACAGGCGTACTTCATTGTCAAGGGCGCTACACCAATGCCTGAGAACATCTACGAGTGGGCTTCTAACATCGTGAACAGTGAGATAACTGATACCCCAAAAGGTTTAGTTACTAAGCGTCAGATGAACGAATTGCCTTCTTACCCACAGGTAGAGGCAGTGTCAAAGAAGCACTCTAAGGCAATCGGCATTGCACTGGCAGCCAGTGTAGTTGGAGTAGGCGCAGCAATCGCCCAAGCACTTCGAGCAGTTCCAAAACCTCTTGAAGATGTAGCTCAGATGAAGGCAGTTGCACAAGGCGCTGTTAAGAGCAACATTTCAATGAGCAACGCTAAGGCTACGAATGTTCTAAAGGACATCTACACAGCCGGTGGAGCAGCAGGAGCAAAAGACGCAGCTCAGGTAGTTCGCTCAGACGCAGTATTGGCTGGTAAAGGCTTGCAAAACTTGCTTGACAAGGCTGGCATTACCATTCAAGGCATTAACGATACAACAATGACACGAATCTCAGACTCATTACTTCTTGGCATTAGCCAGGGTATGAGTGCTAGAGACATTGGAACGGCGATTGACTTAATCATCAACGATCCAAATCGTGCAGACATTATCGCAGTTACAGAAACAAACCGTGCTTACAACGCTTCGGCAGTAGACACCTATCAGTCGGCTGGCATTGAACAGTTTGACTGGTTAGCCTATGACGGTGCTTGTGCGGAGTGCTTAGACCAAGAACTAGCCAACCCACACGACATCACAGACGACTACCCACCAGAACACCCTTCTTGCCGTTGCACCGTAGCGGCTGTATTGCCAGACACATCAACCTCAACAGGAGAATAACCCAATGGCTCAAGACATTACCTACGCTTACTTCGGCAACCTAACAGTCAAGCGCGGAGACGACGGCTACATGAGAGTAAAGGGTCTTGCCACAGACGCAACCCTTGACCTCGACGAGCAAATCTGCGACCCAGAGTGGCTTAAGACTGCAATGCCGGAGTGGTTCAAGATTGGCAACATCCGCGAGATGCACCAGTCAAAGGCCATTGGTAAGGCTATGGAGATGGAACAGTCAGGCACAGGTTTCGTAGTTGAGGCCAAGATTGTTGACTCAGAAGCAGCTCGTCTAGTTGAAGAAGGAATCTACACAGGTTTCTCAGTAGGTATCAAGGGCGCTCGCGTTGAGAAGTCAGCCGATGCCCCTGGTGGAATGATCCGCTCAGGAAAAATCGTAGAGGTTTCGCTTGTTGACCGACCAGCAAACCCATCATGCGTTATCGAACTCGCCAAATCAGTTAAAGGCGAATTAGTGAAAGGTGCTGCTATGGCAGACATTGAAAAGGATGCCATCAACACTGAGGCAGTTATGACAGAGCCAGAAGGCGCTCCAACAGAGTTGTACGAGGCTATTCAAGCCTGCACCGCTTGCGCTGGAACTGGTAAAAAGACCAACACAGCAAGCGAAGAGTTTGACACTCCTTGCGAAGTATGCAACGGAACAGGTGAACAGCCAGAAGGTCTAGTAGACGACCAAGTGCAGAACTCACCAACCATTCCTCAGAACATGGACAACGAAACCGCTAACCGTGACATCAAGGCTGCCGATGCAGACGACACAGAAGTTACTGAGCCAGAAGTTGAAAAGAAGGACTACACACAGGCAGAGCGTGAACTTGCCGGTGACAAGGGCGAAGCACTCCCAGACGGCTCATACCCAATCAAGACTGTTGGCGACCTAAAGAACGCTATTCAGGCATTTGGTCGTGCCAAAGACCCAGCAAAGGTCAAGGCTCACATCAAGACACGCGCTAAGGCTCTAGGCCGCGAAGACCTCATCCCTGACAAGTGGAAGGGTGCAGACGCAGAGTTGGTTAAGGCCGACGACATGATCCACGACCCAGCAGAACTCGAAGCAGTACGCGCTGGCATGATTGCACTTATCAAGGCTGAACTTGACGAGATGCTCGCAGGCACAGAAAGCGAAGTTTGCGACGTACAGGAATTACTTTGCTCACTATCCATTTTCTTGGACTGGTGGACAGGGGAAGCATCAGAAAATGAAACATCAGCTCCATTCACAGGATGGGATGACGACAAATCAGGAGAAGACACAATGGCTTACATTGGACTTGGCGTTAGCGCCGACCTAATCAAGTCTGCATCAGCAGACGACGCAACTGAAGAAACAAAGGATGAGTTGCGCAACGAAATCGTCAAGGCTTTAGGTCTTGAAGAAACCATCACAACAAAGGCAGCATTAGACGAGGCGAAAGAAGAGATCAGTCTCTTGAAGGCCGCGCTTGATGAAGTGCGTGAGATGGCAGTACCTGGTGGCCCAGCCATCAGAGCAACAAGAGAGCAAACATCTAAGTCTGCTCAGGTCATTGCGGCTGAAGTAGAGGCAATCCGTCTCCGCGACATGGCGCAAAAAATGACTAACCCAGAACTACGTAATCAGTACCTAGCCGAAGCAGCTCGCTACGAGGCTAAGTCAAAGCAGTTCAACTAACCATCTAACAGAAAGGGATTGAGACATGGCATTAGCCGCTCCTTCCATTGACGACCTATTCGGCGGAGTACCAGCCGAACAGCGCGTTGAGCGTTTCGAGGCATACAAGTCAGCCTTGAGCGCAGTTCACTCGAACACACTGACTGCACACCGTCGCGGTGAGCTTTCATTCAGCCCAACATCCGGAATCACAAAGACCGTTTCTGCTGCTACACGCACAGAAGAGGCTCTTACTGACCTCTCTAAGGTTGTTTCAGGCGACCAACTTGCAGCAGTTACATCTGCTCTTGCTGGCATCCAAGACGTAAGCAAGAACATCAGCCTTACATCACCACTTAACAACACCGTTTCAGGTATCTCAGGTCTCGTACCTTACGACCTTGACCCAGTGCTTTCATTGCTCATCCCGAAGGAACTTTACCTTCGCAACAGCACAGCACGAATCAAGGCACAAGGACAGGCACTTGAGTTCCGTCGCATCACCGGTCTTTCTAACGCCGGTGTTGGTGGAGTAGCAAACCTCAGTTCATTCTTCAACTCGAACTCAGCTTCTACTTCATTCAACGGTGTTACATTGAACCGCCCAACTCAGATTGTTTACGCTGCCGACAAGATTGTAAAGTCTTTCGTTGAGCAGGGTCTTTCTGACAGCGTTTCACTCCAGGCTGAGTTTGCTGGTCAGGGTTACACGGATCTCCGTCAACTCTCACACACATCACTCATCTGGTCACACTTCCTTGCAGAAGAGCGCAACATGATGAACTCATGCTCAACACCTGTTCTTTCTTCTAGCCAGATTTCAGGATTGACATTCACTGCTGCTCCTGACGCAACTGGAACTGGAATCACAACAGGAACATCAGGCACAGTAGTTCAGGTAACAGTTTCATCTGCTTACGGTGAGTCTGCTCCTTTTGCTGCTGGAACGATTACAACTGTTTCAGGCCAGGGTGTAAAGGTTACATACACAGGAACTCTTCCTGCAAACGTTGTAGCTGTAAACATCTACGCAACAACCACAACACCAACTGTTTACAAGGCAACTACAGTCAGCACCGCTTCAGGCGTTACTGGTCTTGCATTTGCTTCAACAACAGTTCCTGTTCCATCAACCGACGGTTCATACAACACATTCGCTGCTGGCGCTAACTCAGGCTCAGGTTACGACGGATGGGTTAACACCTTCGCAACAATCGGTGGATACCAGGCTCAGTTGAACGGCACAGTGGCTTCACAGTCAACTGCTGACGACTTCCTACAGGCTGCTTTCGTAAGTCTTTTCAACTCAACAATGGGTGACCCAGACGTAGTTATCACAACTGCTGCTGTACGTCGTGCTATTGCTAAGGCGATTCAGACAAGCGCAAGCACATCTTCATACCGTCTTAACTACGAAACTGGTTCAGACGGAATTGTTCTTGGTTCACTCGTACAAGCCGTACAGAACCAGGCAACAGGCAAGATGGTTGACCTTGTGACTCACCGTTTCGCACCTGCTGGTGTGGCGCTGGTTCACCAGAAGTCGCTTCCATTCCCAGACTCAGGTGTGGCTCAGACTGTGGAAGCACACAACGTTGTTGACTCGATGATCATTGAATGGCCACAAATCGGCTTCTCATACGACATCAGCTCGTACACGTACGGTTCACTTGCTTTCCGCGCTCCAGCGTGGTCAGGTGTAATCACCGGAATCACTGGTTGATTCTGTTAAATCGCTAGGTGCTTGCATCTAGCCACTGAGGTAGAGCGGTGCGGAGTTCCCCTTCTCCGCACTGCTCCCTCGTTCGCAAAGGGAGAATTAAATGAGACTCGTAGGTTCAGACAACGGACTTAAAGAGATTCAAGTTAACGAAGGCAAGGTCATTCCTCGACAGAAGGATGGCACATTCCACGTTGACGGCACAGACGCTCGCTCTCTCGTTAAGTCAGGAGACTTCGCTGTGGCAGGTATTAACTTTAGAAACGCCAATGGTTACAGGTGCGACGCTTGTAACTTTGTCAGCCTGTACCGCGACAAGTGCGGTAAGTGTGGCTCAACCGAACTCACCCCAGAAGAGGAATAAATGTCAATCGTAGCCCCATTTGTTTACTCCGGTGGAATGGTCGAACCATACGTCTCACTTAACGAGGTTAAGTTCAGTCCTACGGCTGCAATTATTGACTTTACAAACCTTATTGAAGACGCTTCACAGGCAGTCCAAGACCGCGCACTCTACGAGCTAATCGTTCGTGCTTCGTCAAAGGCTGACAACTACACAATGGGAGTGTACGGATCACTCTGCGCCACCTCGAATACCGAGAATGGTCGCTACTACATGAACCGCATGGGTCAGATTGTAATTAACCCTTACTTCACACCTATCCTTGCCGTTGAGTCGTTCTCCGCAGGCTGGGGGCCAGGTGACGGACTACAGAACATCACGCTTTCAACGTCGAACTGCTCAATTGAGCGCACACAATTTATCATTACTAGCCAGTCAACAATGGGTCTTTACTTTGGAAACCTCGGTATCGTTGGCGGCAATATGCAGTCTGGTACGGAAATCTTCTGCCAGTGGAGTTACATCAACGGCTGGGCTAACACATTTACAAACTCAACGTCAAACGCTGGCGCTACAACAATGACCGTCAACAACGTCATGGGTATCTTCCCAGGCATGAACTTAACTATTTGGGATGGACAGAAAGACGAGTACGTGCAGGTTTCAACTTCATGGACACCTGGCAACACCACTCTGACATTCACCAACCCTCTTAAGTACGCACACGGATCTGGCGTTAACGTTTCAGCTCTACCTGCCTCAGTCAAGCAAGCGGTCATTCACTTCATCGTTGCCATGATTAAAGAGCGTGGACAGGGTGGATTAGTTCTTAACGAAATCGGTGAGCCAACCGCAGTATCGGCTCGCACCGAAAGTTCAGTCACAGACGAGGCTATGGCCTACGACCTACTGGATGACTTCAAGCAAATCTGGGGTCGTGCATAATGTCACGCGCCACAGTACGAGCTGCAGTTGCTTCGTACTTGACAAACGCTGGTATTACCAACTTGTCAAGCGTAAAGCAGTTCCCAGCAAAACTAACTCCCGAAGGTGACTTCTTTGAAGGTGAAGACCCAGGACATAGTTCTGGTGCAATCATCTTTCTCTACATTGAGAACCAGAAGGAAAACCGTATAGCTCTTGGTGGCCCTCACAATGGTCGCAAGGCTATTGACTACACATTCATTCTTGACTGCTACCTGCGCTCAACGCACCAGAAGTCAGAAGACGCAGGGTTCGACAACGAGGCGTTCCTAGATTCACTCGTTGCCGCTATTCGTGCAGACCGCAACGCTGGCGCACCTAGCATTATCTTCCAATGGGGAGAAGGCGCAAACGGCGCAGCTGGTGGCCCAGACATTGACATCACCTCGTATTACCCACGCCAAATCAACGGCAAAGCAGCAGCCACACAAGTCACCTCGGTAGTCCGAGTGTCTGTGGTGGAAATAATCGACAACTAAGGAGCATCATGGCTAACTACACATTCAACGACACAACCGCAAGGGTGTATCCTGACATTGAATACAACGGATCAACACTCGAAGCATTGCCTGGTCAAATCTACGCACTAGACGCTGACCCTGGCGATGGTCGCTGGACTTCATCAGCAACGGCCCCTGTAACACCCCCAGAAGCGCCTGTAGAGGCTTCAACCGACACATCAACCGCAACACCAACCACTAACTAAGGAGCGCCTCAGATGGCCTTTTTATCCGCCAACAGCTATATGGGTCTTGTCGTAGAAGCGACACGAGGAACCCTACCAACAGGAGGAACTCCGGTTTACATTCCGGTAACTGCTCCACAGGTAACTCCTATGCAGACCTTCTTGCGAGACGAAGCCTTCCGAGGCTCACCAACTTTGGTCTACGACCAAGTTCAAGGTGTACGTCACGACGAGTACGACGCTAAGTTTTACCTCTTTGCTGACACCTTTGGAAACCTTGTTAAGGCAACGCTTGGTGGCACAGACACCGTTACTGGTTCAACTGTCTACACGCACAACATCAAGCTCTTGAACAACGCAGCCGTAGGTTCACAGCCACAGTCATACTCAATCTTTGACTTTGACGGTGCTAACCAGTTTGTAATGACTGGCGCACAGGCTGACAGTCTTAACATCACCTTTGGCGCAGAAGCAGCAGCAGACGCAACGGTTAAGTTCTTTGCTAACCCATACACTTCATACACATCAGCACCTGCTCCGTTCACAACTTTGTCATTGTCAACCGAACACATGATTCCTGCCTGGGATACTTCAATCACAGTTAGCGGAATTAACTCAGGCGCAGCTCTGACCTACATCTCTACTGGTGAACTCATGCTTGCTCGCAAGACACAGCCAATT
>Ga0214180_1000748_pt1 | contig 11022 bp, 7 predicted proteins | sample TroBogEpilimnion_22_FD_153018 | JGI IMG/M metagenome (GOLD analysis project Ga0214180, IMG submission 153018) | Freshwater microbial communities from Trout Bog Lake, WI - 16OCT2007 epilimnion | ecosystem: Environmental > Aquatic > Freshwater > Lake > Epilimnion/Euphotic zone | place: Trout Bog... | reverse complement strand
CGCCTGCCGGTGAGGCACCGGACGGCACGCTGGTCCTGGGGACGGCGCCGTGGACAGAGGCTTCGATGGCGAAAGCCCTGGAAGAGGCGAACCCCGATACGGTCTTTCACCTCGCGGGGAATCCCTGGGCGCGGCCGGTGTCGGCGTTGTACGAGACGAACCTGTTGCTGGCGGCCCGTCTGCTCGATGCGGTCGCGGCCCGGTCGCGGCCTCCCGCGGTGGTATTGATCGGCTCCGCGGCGGAATACGGCTTCGTCGCCGAGGACCGACAGCCGGTGAGGGAGGATGCGGTTTGCGTACCACAGAACCATCACGCCATCGCCAAACATGCGCAGACCCAATTGGGTTTGTCCTGGGCGCAGGCGGGTGTGCCGGTTTTGGTGGCGCGTCTGTTCAATCCGGTTGGGGCCAATATGCCAGCCGGCCTCGCGTTGCCCAGCTTCGCCGCTCAGATCGTCGGGGGTGCGCGCGAATTGAGGGTCGGCGATTTGGATGTGGCGCGCGACTTCATCGATGTGGCGGAGGCCGCACGTCTGATCGTCGCCTTGGCGTCCGACAGCCGGAACTTCGGTCGGGTGGTGAATATTTGCAGCGGTACGGCGACGGTGCTGCGATCTTTGGTCGATCGCATGGTGAAGCTCGCGAATCGGCCGATCGATATCGCGACCGACCAGGCGCGGATGCGTGCGGGGGAGATGCGGACCTTGCGCGGCGATACCGGCCGCCTGCTCGCCGCCGGATTGACGCCGGCCGCACCCGATTTCGGCAAGTTGCTGCCCGTGCTGATGCGCGACTTGGAGACACGTGGTAACTCATGACCAATCGAAGACAATCTCCGGGCTTTTTCGATCGCTTATGGGTGCTGTGCCAAACGTATAATCGCCCGCGGTTGATTGCCGCGTTCAATACGCTACGGGAGCATGGGTGGAGGGTTACGTACCGTAAAGTCCTCATGCACACTTCATTCCGGTGGCGCATGAAAAGAGGACTTCCGGCCGAGGCCTACTACGCCTATTCGGACCCGCTGGCTGCTCAGCGAACCGAGCCCTACACTGTCGAACCGTTAGCCGCGGATGCTCCGCTGGTCAGCGTGGTGATTCCTTGTTTCAATTATGGCGCCTATGTGGCTGAGGCCGTCGATTCGGTTTTGGCTCAGACATTGCGAGATGTGGAAATCATCGTTGTCGAGGGCGGCTCCACGGACGGGGTCACGCCGGCTTTGTTGCGTGCGTTCGAGCGGCCTCGGACCAGGGTGTTGTTTCGCGACGAACGTCACCGTGTCGGAGATAACCGGAATTTCGGTATATCGCATGCCAAGGGTCGGTTTATTTGTTGCCTGGATGCCGACGATATGCTGGCGCCGACATATTTGGAAAAAGCGGTATTTCTGATGGAAAACGGCGCTTACGACGTCGTTTCCAGTTCGGTCCGCCGGTTCGGTGCCGTAGACGATACTTATTACGTCATGACGACGGTCACTCTGTCCGACCTGTTGCTGGCCAATCAGGTCACGACGGCGGCGGTTTTTCGTCGCGAATTCTGGGAGAAAACGGGCGGGTACCAGGATGCGGAACCGAATACGCCGTACCTGTACGAAGATTGGCGGTTTTGGATATGCGTGGCCAGCGAAGGGGCCAGAATTCGAAATATGAGCGACGAATTGCTGTTATTGTATCGGGCACATACGCAATCCAGCCTCAGCACGGCGCCGGATGTGCAGCCCTATGCCCAGCATGTCGAACGAATAAAAGCGCTGGAGGCCAGCCGGATCAATCAAGGCACCATTGCGCTATCGGCGAGCAGAGCCTCGATCAGGTATCGCGCTACGAATGGGCCGTGGAATCTTTTGCAACGGGCAACGGCAAATCCCGGGCAAAAGACTATCCTGCTCGCGGTACCTTTCCTGATCTTGGGCGGCGCGGAGCGGTTGCTGAGCGAAGTACTGCGCCATATGCGGGGGGGCGGCTATCGCTTCGTCGTTGTCAGCACGCTGCCAACCGCACCCGAGCATGGCGACACCACGGATTGGTTCGAGCCGGCGACGGATGAGATTTACCATCTGCCGCGCTTCCTGGCGGAGAGCGAATGGAGCGATTTCATCGATTACGCGATGACCGCCAAGCAGGTGGATGCGTTGTGGATCGTCGGAAGCGCGGTGTTCTACGAAGCGTTACCCGACCTTAAACAGCGGTTCCCGGCACTCCGGGTCGTCGACCTTTTGTTCAATACGATCGGTCATACCGCCAATAACCGTCGTTATTCCAAGTGGATCGACTACAATTTGGTCGAAAGCGACGAAGTACGACAGTGGCTGGTCGGGCATGGGGAGTCCGCCTCCCGAGTCCAAGTCATCCCGAGCGGAATAGATACGAATAAGTATCGACTCGAGCTGCGGTCGCGGCGTATGGCGGAAACCATCGGTATCGATCCCGACTGTTTTGTCGTGGGTTTTTCCGGCCGTCTGTCGGAAGAGAAGGCACCGCTGGCATGTATTGCCATCGCACAACGTCTCATCGAAGCAGAAGATGTGCGTTTCGTCATGACTGGTGGCGGACCGATGGAAGCCCAGGTACGGGCCGCGATCGGCGCGTTTCGGCCGGAGGGGAAAATCCAATTCCAGGGAATCGTGCCGGACGTCCGAGACTGGCTTGCCTGTTACGATGTGTTGATTTTGCCGTCCGAATTCGACGGGCGTCCGACCGTTGTATTGGAAGCCCTGGCGATGGGGATTCCGGTCGTTGCGTCGGCGGTCGGCGGCGTGCCCGATCTGGTGCGGGACGGCGAGACCGGGTTCCTGTGCAAGCCGGGCGATTATACCGCGTTCGCCGATGCGATCATGCGGCTCCTTAGCGATCCCGCGCTGCGTATGCGCATGGGCGAGGCGGCACGTGCGTACGCCGAACGCGCATTGCGGTTGGAACGCATGGCGGATGCGTACGCGACGGTATTCGATACGTTGCTGTCGGGAGGCGAGGGTTAAGGCAGGGACAACCCGCTGAGAACCTCGGCCATCGTCGTGCCCAGCGCCGCGGGACTTTCCGATACGTGAATGCCGGCGGCCCGCATGGCGTCCATCTTCGCGGCGGCGGTGTCGTGTCCACCGCTGATCACCGCCCCCGCGTGCCCCATGCGACGGCCGGGCGGGGCGGTGGCGCCGGCGATGAACCCGACTGTCGGCTTTTTCACGCTGTTATGCGCCAGGAAATCCGCCGCGTCGACCTCGCTCTGGCCGCCGATCTCCCCGATCATGACGATCTGTTTGGTCTCCGGGTCGGCCAAAAACATTTCCAGCACGTCGATGAAGTCCATGCCTTTGACCGGATCGCCGCCAATGCCGACGCAGGTGCTTTGCCCCAGTCCGACGGCCGTTGTCTGCGCTACCGCCTCATAGGTAAGGGTGCCGGAGCGGGACACGATGCCGACGCTGCCGCGGCGGTGGATATGTCCGGGCATGATGCCGATCTTGCAGGCGTCCGGGGTGATGATTCCAGGGCAGTTGGGTCCGATCAGGCGGGACGACGAACCCGCCAAGGCGCGTTTCACCCGCACCATGTCTTGCACTGGAATGCCCTCCGTGATGCAGACGATCAGGGGGATGCCGGCATCGGCGGCTTCCAGAATCGCGTCGGCGGCGAAGGGCGGCGGGACGTAAATGACGGTGGCGTCGGCACCGGTTGCCTCGCGCGCTTCCCAGACGGTATCGAACACCGGCAGGTTCAAATGCAGGCTGCCGCCTTTGCCGGGTGTGACGCCGCCGACCATTTTGGTACCGTATGCGATGGCCTGTTCGCTGTGGTAGGTTCCTTGCAGTCCGGTGAAGCCTTGCGTGATCACCCGCGTGTCGGCGTTCACCAGGATGGCCATGTTATGCGGCCTCCTTGACCGCGGCGACGATTTTTCGGGCGGCGTCTTCCAGATTGTCGGCGGGGATGATGGGCATATTGGATTTCGCCAGAATCTCCCGTCCCAGCGCCACATTCGTGCCCTCCAGCCGCACGACCAGCGGGACCGACAGTTGCAGGTCGCGGGCGGCGGCCACCACGCCGTCGGCGATGATGTCGCAGCGCATGATGCCACCGAAGATATTGACCAGAATGCCTTCGACATTGGGGTCGGACAGGATGATCCGGAACGCCGCCGTCACCCGTTCCCGCGTCGCGCCGCCCCCGACGTCGAGGAAATTGGCGGGCGCCATGCCATGGAGCTTGATGATATCCATCGTCGCCATCGCCAGACCGGCCCCGTTCACCATGCAGCCGATATTGCCGTCCAGCGCGACGTAATTCAGATTGTACTTCTCCGCCTCGATCTCCTTCGGATCCTCTTCCATCTCGTCCCGGAGCTTTTCCAGGTCCGGATGGCGGAACAAGGCATTGTCGTCGATGGCGATCTTGGCATCGAGGGCGACGACGTCGCCGGTCCGGGTCACGACCAACGGGTTGATCTCCACGACGGAGCAATCCAGATCGGTAAAGGTCGCGTACAAGGCGCCGACCAGCTTCCCGAAAGACCGAGCGGTGGCGCCTTGCAGGCCCAATCCGGCCGCCAGCCGCCGACCATGGAAAGGGGACAATCCCGCCGCTGGGTCGATCGCCAAGCGCTGGATTTTCTGGGGATGTTCGGCCGCGACTGTCTCGATATCCATGCCGCCCTCGGTCGAGGCAACGAAGGTAATGCGGCCGGTCACCCGGTCGACCAGTACGGACAGATAGAGTTCTTGGGCGATGTCGCAGCCGGCCTCGATATAGACGCGACGGACGACACGACCGGAGGGCCCGGTCTGTTTGGTGACCAGCGTGTGCCCGATCATCGCATCCGCGGCCGTGCGGACTTCGGCGAGGGATGTGACGACCCGTACGCCGCCCTTGCCGTCGGGGTCGTCGGTGAAGCGGCCGGCGCCGCGGCCGCCGGCATGGATCTGCGATTTAACCACGAATACCGGACCGGGAAGTTTCCCGGCTGCTTTGACCGCCTCCTCGGCGGTCCAGGCGACGAAACCGTCCGGGACGGCAACGCCATTGCGTTTGAGAAGTTCTTTGGCCTGGTATTCGTGGATGTTCATGGGTTCGCTCAGCCGATGAGCGATTTGGCGGCCTCCACCAGTTCCCGGACCGCGGCGCATGACTTTTCGAACGCCGCTTTTTCGCTGGGGTTGAGTTCGATCTCGACAATGCGTTCCACGCCGCCGGCACCGATCACGACCGGGACGCCGACATACAGGTCGTCGATGCCGTACTGGCCGGTCAGCAGCGCCGCGCAAGGCAGCACGCGTTTCTTGTCCTTGAGGTAAGCCTCGGCCATCGAAATGGCGGAGGCGGCCGGGGCGTAGAAGGCGCTGCCGCGTTCCAGCAGTTTCACGATCTCACCGCCGCCATTGGCGGTGCGGTCGACGATGGCGTCGATCTTGGCCTGGGTGGTCCAGCCCATCTTGATCAGATCGGGGACGGGGATGCCGGCAACCGTCGAATAGCGGGTCAGCGGCACCATGGTGTCGCCATGGCCGCCCAGCACGAAGGCGCGCACGTCTTCCACGGAGACATTGAATTCCTGCGCCAGGAACAGCTGGAAGCGGGAGCTATCCAGAACGCCGGCCATGCCGACAACGCGGTTGGCGGGCAGGCCGGACTTTTCCTTCATCACCCACACCATCGCATCCAGCGGGTTGGTGATGCAGATCACGAACGCATTCGGGCAGTGGGTTTTGATGCCCTCGGCGACTTCGGCGATGACGCCGGCGTTCTTGCCGATCAGGTCGTCGCGCGACATGCCGGGCATGCGCGGGAAGCCGGCGGTGACGATCACCACGTCGGACCCGGCGATCTGCGCGTAGTCCTTGGTGCCGATCATGTGCGAGTCGAACCCGTCGACCGGGCCGGATTGCATGATGTCCAGCGCTTTACCGGCGGCGACACCGGGGAACACGTCGAACATGACGACGTCGCCCAATTCCTTCAGGCCGATCAAATGGGCGAGCGTGCCGCCGATGTTGCCGGCGCCGATGAGGGCGATCTTGTTGCGAGCCATAGGGACTATCCTTCCAGGGCATAGAAAATCCAGCCCTGGCTACCCCATCGGCCCGCATCCGACAAGACGGTGCAGTGCAACATAATCGCCGGAGGGGCGACCGATACGAGCGGCCGGAATTTTCGACCGGGGCCGCCACCGTACATCTCCCGTCATGGCCGGGCGTGTCCCGGCCACCAAGTCGGGCACAAAGCAGCGGAATTATGCCCGTCTTGGTCCCCGCGACAAGCACGGGGATGACGGGGTTGAGAGGTCGGCGTCCCACCATTTCAGCGCCCATGGGGGAACCGCCGGACACGCAGAAACGCGCGGCGCCGACATCACCCCTCCGATTGCGACCCATCCAGCGTCACCCCGACGAAGGACGGAGAGCCATGGCGCAGGACACGCAAGGCCAGCGAGGCGTTCTTGCCATCCATCGCGCCGCGAATGGCTTTCACGGCCTCGGCTGGGGAGCCGACCGGCTGGCGGTCGACCGAGGTGATCACGTCGCCAGGGCGCAAACCGGCCATTTCGGCCGGCGAACCCGGCTCGACGCCACGGATTACCGCGCCTTTGGTCCCCTCCGGCACATCCAACCGGTCGCGCAGTTCGGGGGACAACGGCGCCAGAGCCAGGCCGATCCGAGGGCCGGACGGCGCGGCGCCTGTGTCGGCGGCGGCTTGGCGGTCGTCCGGCATCTGCCCGACCTTGATCGCGATTTCCTTCGCTTTGCCCTCATGCAGCACCGTCAGACGAGCTTCCTGGCCCGGCGCGACGGTCGCGATGTTCAGGGCCAGATCCTTGGGATTGGCGATTTTCTGACCGTTCACCGCTTGCACGACATCGCCGGGTTCCAGCCCGGCCGCGGCCGCCGGGCCTTTCGGCAGGACGCCGGCCAGCAGCGCGCCGCCATTCTCCGGCAGGTGCATCGCCTTGGCGGTGGCCCCGGTCAGCGGCTGCGCCTCGACGCCGATATAGCCGCGCGTGACCTGACCGGTCTTTTCCAGCTGCCCCGCCACCGTCCGGATCATATCCGACGGGATCGCGAACCCAATCCCCACCGACCCGCCGCTCGGCGAGTAAATGGCGGTGTTCATGCCGATCACCTTGCCGTCCTGGGTGAACAGCGGCCCGCCGGAGTTACCGCGATTGATCGGCGCGTCCACCTGGATGAACTGGTCGTAGGGACCGGATCCGATGTCGCGGCTGACGGCGGAGACGATGCCGGCCGTGACGGTGCCGCCCAGGCCGAACGGATTGCCCATGGCCACCACCCACTCGCCCGGCTTCACGTCGCGGGACTGGCCGAGCTCGATGTAGGGCAGCTTGCGGTTGGCGGACACTTTGATGACCGCGATGTCCGTGCGCGGATCGCGGCCCAGGACCTTGGCCTGCAATTCGGTGCCGTCGTCCAGCGTGACGGTCACCTGCGTGGCGTCCTTCACCACATGGTTGTTGGTCACGATGACGCCGTCGGCGCCGATGATGAACCCGGACCCGCGCGCCTCGCCGCCCGGCTGCTGGCCGCCCCGGCCGTGCGGCACCATCTGGCCGAACGGGAAGGGCAGGGCAGGGGGCGCCCCGTCCTCATCGTCGTTCATCGCCGCGGGCGTGGCCTTAAAGCGGGTGGTGATCGATACCACGGCCGGCTTCACCTGCGACACCAGCGCGGAAAAATCGGGCAGCGCGTGCGCCGGCAACTGGGCGGCGGGCGGGTTGACCGGCATGCCGGCATCCGGCGCGGCCATGACCATGCCGCCGAGGGCGGTGCCTGCGAGCAGCGCGGCGGCGAAGGCGGTGCGGCGGAAGACGAAGGGGGACATGAATGTTCTCCAGAAAAGGCGACGTTGCGGAGAATGGGCGCCGCCGCATGAACGTTCCCCCCGCGCCACGGTTAAACGGCTGTTAGGTAGGTTAAACCTTGCTCATGCGCCGGTAAGGAGAGGCTGTTGGGGCAGTCGCATGTGGCGAATTTCAGCCACTTTCCGTCATGGCCGGGCCTGACCCGGCCATCTCGGGCCAATGGGGCACCGTTAGGAAATTCCCGCGTTTTCAACGGCGCGTAAAATCGCAGGAGATGGTCGGGTCGGGCCCGACCATGACGGGACACTGCCAGTGGCGATTGCTCGTAGAGGCTTGGCGCGGGCCGCCGGTTCGGGGTAAAGAGGTGCCGGCGGCCGGGTTAGCACAGCGGTAGTGCAGCGGTTTTGTAAACCGAAGGTCGGGGGTTCAATCCCCTCACCCGGCACCACCCCCCGTTGCGCGGGGCGCCCGAACCGGCAACTCTCTTCCCGACAAGCGACAAAGATCGCCGTTCAGGGAGATTCCGTCACCATGCGCCGCCGTACTCTTATGAAAATGGCCGCCGCCGCCACGGCGCTGCCCACCGGTTTCGCCATCGCCCAGCCCATGCGCGACCGCAAGCTGCGATTCGTCCCGCAGGCCAATCTCAGCCTGCTCGACCCGATCTTCACCACCGCGCAGCCGACGGTGAACCATGGCTACGCCGTCTACGATCTGCTGTTCGGGATCAACGGCAAGCTGGAACCCCGCCCGCAGATGGCCGAGGGCTACACGCTCTCCGACGACGGCCGCACCTACACCATCAAGCTGCGGGACGGCCTGAAGTTCCATAACGGTGAGCCGGTCCGAGCGCAGGATTGCGGGCCGAGTCTGGCGCGATGGGCGGCGCGGGAGACCATCGGCCAGACCGTTTGGCAGTACGTGGACAGCTACACCGCGACCGACGATCGCACGTTAACCATCAAGCTGAAGCGCCCGATCGGCATCTTCATCGATGCCATCGCGCGGGGCGGCGCCTCCGTCGCGTTCATGATGCCGGAGCATATCGCGCGGACGGATCCGTTCCAGCAAATCAAGGAGACCATCGGCTCCGGCCCCTACCGCTTCCTGAAGGACGAGTTCATCCCCGGTGCCGCCGTCGCCTACGAACGCAACAAGGACTACGTGCCCCGGCAGGAGCCGGCGGAGTGGTCCTCGGGCGGCAAGGTCGCGCATTTCGAGCGGATCGAGTGGCAGATCATCCCCGATACCGCGACGGCCGCGGCGGCGCTGCAATCCGGGGAAATCGATTGGTACGAACATTGTCAGGCCGACCTGCTGCCGGTGCTGCGCAAGAACCCGGACATCGCCTTCGGACGCGCCAACCCCACCGGGTTCAACGGCGTGCTGCGGTTCAACCACCTGCATCCGCCGTTCGACAACGTGAAGGTGCGGCGCGCGCTGCTGCTGGCGATCGATCAGGCCGATTATATGGCGGCCGTCACCGGGGGCGACAAATCGCTGTATAGAACCTGCAAATCCATGTTTCCCTGCGGCAGCCGCTACGACCGCAATCTGGGTGCCCCGGTCATGCCTGGAGATATCGAGAAAGCGAAAGCGACGTTGGCGGCTTCCGGCTACAACGGCGAAAAAACCGTCCTCCTCAACCCCACGGACCTCGTCACCGTCGGGCCGCTCGGCGATGTCACATACGACGTGATGAAGCGCATGGGCTTCAATGTGGAGATGGTGGCGACCGACTGGGGCACGGTGGCCCAGCGGCGCAACAATCGCGACACGGTGGAAAAAGGCGGCTGGTCGCTGCACCACACCTGGGGTCCGTCCACGATCCGGCAAACCCCGGTGGAGCACAGCCAGGTCCGCGGCCAGGGCGCCAAAGGCTGGTTCGGCTGGTACGAAGACGCGGAGATGGAGCGCCTGACGCGCGTCTTCGTGGAAGCGCCGACGCAGGCCGAACGGGATGCGATCGCGGATACGATCCAGTTGCGCGCGTTCGATCTGGTGCCATCGATCCCGCTGGGGACATTCCAGATCCCCACGGCGTATCGGCGGAGCCTGACCGGGATGATCGAAGCGACGGGGCCTTATATGTGGAACATCCGGCGCGTGTAGCCCCCCGCCTTGCCTTCCGGCAGCCGTGGCGGCAGGTTGCCGGCGTTGCGCCTTCCAAGGATCGTCGCCCCGGACATGGCTTATCAAAATCGCTTCGCGCGGGAGCGGAAACGCCGGCGCGCCAAATTCATCGGGCTGATCGGGATGGGAATGCTGGTGATCGGCGGCCTCGCGGGTCTCGGCTATGCCGCGTGGCTGACCGGCAGCGAGCTGGCGGACGTGCGCACCAGAAGCGTGGAATCCGAGAACGGCAAGCTCGCGGCCGAACGCGATGCCGCTCGGGCGGAGGCCGCGCGCGCCAACGCGGCGGCGGGAACATTGCGGCAGGATAATGCCGCAATCCAGAAGCGCTACGATACCGAGGTGCCGACCGGCTCGATGGCCGAGATTTACGCGCTGGTCCGGCAGCGGTTGAGCAGCGGCGTCGATCAGGCGCGCCTGACCGCGCTGCTGCGCGACGCCGGACCTTTGCAACCGTGCGAAAGCCGGGTTTTGCGCAAGCGCCATCCCATCCAGGTCGCTCCTAAGGATGCCTCCGACATGGCGGTTTTTCTGGACGGGCTGATCGGCGTCGCGGTCGCTATTCCTTCGGCGGGCGCGGCACCGAAGCAGACGGCCACGGTGACCGTCGTTACCGCCTGGACAGAGGAGCCGGTCAAACTGACGGGGCTTCCGGTCCGCCGGGACATCGTCATCAACAACGCGGTCTTGCATCTAGCGGTGGATGTCAGCGATGTCGCCGGCTTCGCTTCCGTGGCGCTGTCGGTCTGCGGTAAGGGATAGGGCCCGTAAGGGAGTAACCGCCTCGATTGGTGCACGGCGGCCAATTTTTTCGTCATGGTCCGCGAAGGCGGACCACCCACGACTGCTTTCGATTAATACAAACGGCCTCTACCTATGACCGATGTGGTGGCCTCCCCACCCCGTCATCCCCGGGTTTGTCCCGGGAACCGAGACACGCACAATTTCGCGATTTCCTGCCGAGATTGGTCCCCGGAACAAGTCCGGGGATTGTATCTCTCCGCCATCCTCTGAAAGGAGGATGACGCCGGCAGACGCCCGTTCCGGGGATTGATCCCTGCGATCGTCGTCATCTTGGGC
>Ga0214180_1000733_pt1 | contig 11164 bp, 9 predicted proteins | sample TroBogEpilimnion_22_FD_153018 | JGI IMG/M metagenome (GOLD analysis project Ga0214180, IMG submission 153018) | Freshwater microbial communities from Trout Bog Lake, WI - 16OCT2007 epilimnion | ecosystem: Environmental > Aquatic > Freshwater > Lake > Epilimnion/Euphotic zone | place: Trout Bog... | reverse complement strand
GGAGGGCCGCTCCGCCATCCGCGAAATGGCCCGCAAATTAATCGAGATCGAGGACATGACGACGGAGGACTGCACATTCTCGGTCGGCGTCATCCATGGCGGCCAATGGGTGAACTGCGTCACGACCACCTGCACCGGCCAAGCGCTGAGCATGGCCAAACGGCAGGAGGATCTGGATCGCGGAGTCGCGGCGATGCTGGCATTGCGCGCGACCGGCAACGACGTGCAGTTCAAGGTGCGCCGGGGCGTGACCCGGCCGGTGTGGGAGGCCAGCCCCGCCGGTATGGCGCTGTACGAGGTCGCACGGGGCATCGCCGCCGGCCTTGGATACCATATCAACCCGCAAAGTTCGGGCGGCGGATCGGACGGCAATTTTACCGGGGCGATGGGGATACCGACGCTGGATGGGCTGGGGGTCGCGGGCGCCGGGGCGCATACGCTGGACGAACACATCCTGGTGGACAGTTTGGCGTATCGGGGAAAGCTGATGGCGGGCCTGCTCGCACAACTGGCGTAACGTCCATGCGCGTCGTGCTTTGGCTGCTGATTGTCGCCGCCCTCTGCCGGCCGGCCGCGGCGGACGATCGGTTCCCGGGTGCCGAGTGGGCCGAGATTTCTCCGGCGGTATCCGGCTGGTCGGAGGCCGGCTTGGCCAAAGCCCGCGCATGGTCGACTCGGATTAATTCGACGGCGGTCATGGTCATTCACCACGGCGCGGTCGTCGCCGCCTGGGGCGATACCGTCAAACGCACGGAATTGGCCTCGGTGCGTAAAAGCTTTCTCAGCGCGCTGATCGGGATCGCGGTCGCGGAGAAAAAGATCGCTCTGGACAGCACACTGGCGGAGCTGGGGATCGACGATAACGCGCCCAGCCTGTCGGCGATCGAGCGAACCGCGACGGTGCGCATGCTGTTGCAGGCACGTTCGGGCATTTATCATCCCGCGCTGTACGAGACCGCCGCGATGGCCGCCGCTCGCCCGCGGCGATTCAGTCATCCTCCGGGTGCTTTTTGGTATTATAACAACTGGGATTTCAACGCCCTCGGCACGATCTACGAGCACGCCACGGGCATGGGAATCTACGATGCGCTGGACCGGCTGATCGCCAAACCGATCAGCATGCAGGACTATCGCCCTCAGGACGGGGAATATTTTTACGGTCCGGATTCCACCCATCGGGCCTATCCCATCCGCATGAGCGCGCGGGATTTGGCCCGTTTCGCCCTGCTGTATCTGCACAACGGTACCTGGGCGGGCCGGCAGGTGGTGCCGGCCGGCTGGGTCCGAGAGAGCACGCAACCCTATTCCGATGCCGGCGCCGGACGAGGCTATGGGTACCTTTGGTGGATCGGGAAGGCCCCCGACTATCCGGACGGCACCTATTTCGCGCTGGGTACCGGCGGACAATATGCGTTCGTCATTCCCGGCCTCGATCTGGTCGTCGTCAATCGTGTGGATCGGGACCAGCGGCTTCCCGAACCGCGCCGGCTGGATGTCGCGATGCTGCTGAAGATGCTGCTGCAAGCTGGCGGGTTGGGGCCGTAGACGAAGCCGGCGCGGGCCGGAGCCGGAGGGCTAGTCGCCCGCCGGCACCTCCACCACCGCGTCCTTCGCCACGTTCGGAATGTGCAGAAAGAACGCGCAGATAATGGAGGCAATCGCGCCCAGCAGTGCCAACCCGTACAGCCCGTATTCGTAGCTGCCGGTGCCGTCCTTGATCACGCCGACATACCAAGGCCCAAAGAAGCCGCCCAAATTGCCGATGGAATTGATCCAGGCGATGGCGCCCGCCGCCGCCGTGCCGGTCAGGAACATCGGCGGCATCGACCAAAACGGGCCTTTGGAGCCGTAGAAGCCGACCGCCGCGATGGACATGCCGACCAGCGCCCACCACGTGCCCATCGTCATGCCGGCAATGATCAGCCCGACGGTGGATACCACGCAGGTGCCCAACAAGTTCCAACGGCGTTCGTTCATCCGGTCGGAAATCCGGCCCCAGACGACCAGACCGATACCGCCGCAGATATACGGCACCATCGTCAGCCAGCCGACCGTCATGTTGTCCTTGACGCCGATGGATTTGATGATCTGCGGCATGAAGAACAGCACGCCCAGGCTGGCGGTGACGATGCCGAAGTAATTCAGCGCCAGCAGCAGCACCTTGGGATCGAACATCCCCTGCAACAGCGTGAACTTCTTCACCGCTTCCTTCGCTTTACGCTCGGCCAGCAGCTTGGCGGACAGCCAGTCCTTTTCCTCCCGCGTCAGGAATTTCGCTTGTTCCGGCAGGTCGGTCAGCACGAACAGGGTGACGATGCCGATGGCGACCGTGGGAATGGCCTCCGCGATGTACATGATCTGCCAACCCCTTAGGCCGAGCAGACCGTCCAGCCCGAGAAGGGCGGTGGAGAGGGGAGCACCGCCAGCGACGGCGATGGGAAGGCCGATCAGGAAGCCCGAGACGATTCGAGCGTGGTGATAGGTCGGAAACCAGTAGGTGAAATAGAGCACGATGCCCGGGAAGAACCCGGCTTCGGCGGCGCCCAGGAAGAATCGCACCACGCCGAAACTGGTCGGCCCCACCACCAGCGCGGTGATGCCGGCCAAAATGCCCCAGGAGATCATGATGCGCGCGATCCACATGCGCGCGCCGACCTTTTCCATGACCAGATTGCTGGGAACCTCGAAGATGAAGTACCCCCAATAGAACGTGCCTAGCGCGAAGCCGTATTCGGTGGCCGAAATTCCCAGATCGCCACGCATGGTCAGCGCCGCGAAGCTGACGTTGATGCGGTCGACGTAGGCGAGGAAATAGCTGAGAATCGCGAACGGCAGCAGGCGGATATAGATCTTCCGCATCGCCGATTTTTCGACGGCTTCGTACATGGTGGGCCTCTCCTGTATTCCCCACGTATCGCCTGATACGGTCGTACGTAGGTAAATTATGGGTTCGATACAGGACTTATAGGCGGCGCCGGGAGACCGAAGCAACGGAAGGATCGGGGGGCGAGACTCGCTTGGTTTCGCGCGACCAGAGCAACACGCCCGAAAGGACGATCAGCGCCGCGCCGCCCCAGGTGGCGACCCCCGGTACCTCATGGAAGATCGTGAAGCCGATCAGGATCACCAACGGCAGGCGCAGGTAGTCGTATGGCGCGAGCAGCGACATGTCGGCGTAGCGCATGGCCTGCTGGCCGAAATACACCGTCGCCGCGCCGCTGACGGCTAGGATCAGGAACAGCGGATTCTGCCACGGCCAGTCCTGCCAGATCGCCGGCAACGACAGCACCAGGGCGACGGCCGATGTGTACGCCAGAGTCGTCTGGGCGCCGTCGGTTTCCGTCAGCCGTTTCGTCCCCGCCATGGCCGCCGCGTTCAGCGCCGCCCCAGCGAGCGCGATCAGATACACCGGGTTCCATTGGGAGAAGCCGGGGCTGACGATCACCAGCGCCCCGGCATAACTCAGGATGATCGTGACCCAACGCCAGCGGCCGACCTTCTCCCCGAACCACCAGACGCCGAACAAGGTCATGAACAACGCGCGGGAATAGTTGATCGCCGACGCGTCCGCGAGCAGGAGGTGCGCCAGCGCGTAGAAGATCGCCCAGAAGGAAACCAGGTTCAGGCATCCCCGGCCGATCTGGACGAACGGCATTTGGGTGCGAAAGACCGACAAACCCCGGCCGCGCGACAGGGCGACGACCAGCAATCCGACTCCGATGCCCCGAATGAGGCACATCTGTATGACGGAAATTTTCGTCCCGAGACGATGGACGACAGACGCGTCCACGAGCATCGCGGCGTTCAGGGCGAGGTAGTAGACGATACCGCGCATGCGGCGCATCCGAACGAGCGTGGTTTCGGTTACGATCGCCGGGCTGAGCGCGGGATGCGGCAGGCGATAATCAAGGCTCATGGCCGGACGTCGCGGTATGGCCGGGCCACGGGCAGGCGGCCTCGCTCGCGCGCCGGCGCCGAGCGGTCTTGGCGTAATGGGCCTGCTCGGGGTTGCGGACGATCGGATCGATCAGGCTTTTCTCGTAGGCCTTCCACAACTCCGGCGGAATCGCGGCGGCATCTTCCACGGCGAAGTTCTTTTGCAGTTCTTCCGCGTAGATCGCGCGATTGAGCGCCTGGACCTGTAGGAAGGGCCGCGTGTTGTCGAACAGGATGGGCACGTCCGACCGGGTAAAGCGGATGTTGGTGAACAGCGGACCGAACCAGGAGTCGGTCTCGATGATACCCTCCAGCACCTCGTATCCCGCTGGGCGGGTGAGGTTGGCGGGGCCGCGGACCAAAATGCTGTAGCCCGGCGCGGTGCGCACGAACCAGCCGGTCCAGACCTGGAGCAAAGCGTGATCGACCGTGAAGGTCAGAAAAGAGGGGCAAAAGCCCTTACAGGGTCCCGGCGCCACGGCATCGAAGTCCGCCATGCTGTTCGGAAACGCTGTTTCGTTCAGCGGGTACCAATGGTCGCCGTCGTCGAAGGACCAGAGGCCGCCTGTGCCGCCGTCCCATTCGACCTGAAACGATGTCGGCAGAAAGATGTAGTAACCGAAAGCGGAGGCGAGGCGGGAAGGCTCGCAGTAGCGGTAGGCCGCTGTTGGTAGCGTACCGCCGGCGTCGAGCCTCGCGCGCTTCGGTTGTGGAGCTCCGGGCAGCATCCGGTAGAAGGTAATCAGTGGATCCTGCCCGCGTTCCATATCCGTCGTGTCCCGGCTTGGCCTCAGCCGAAGCGGGAGATGCAGCCGCCGTCGCCGAAGCGATAGATGCAGCCACCGTCGCCGAAGCGATAGATGCAACCGCCGTCGCCGATCTGGAAGGCACCTTCGGTCTGAGCCTGCGTCGCGACGCCTTCGGGCGTGCGGATCACGCGGATCGCGGTGGGCTGCGTGCGAACGATACGCTTGTTGTTTGTCATCCCCGTATTCCCCTGTTCCATGGCAACCGTAAGGCGAACTGCCCGGCGCCGATGTGCAACCGTCGCAGATTGCCCGTGATTCCAGCGTGAGGTATGGAGGATGTTTGAATTTGACTTCACGCCAGCGTGAGTCCATCGTGAGTCCGCAGGGTAGAGAACCGGTGCATAACCAATGAATCACATTCCGGCGGTCGACGACCGGTATCATGACCTCCATGCGTTCCAGGACACGATGTCGCGGGTGCGGGAGAAGGTTGCCCCTGACCAGGGCCTGCTTCGCATTGGTCTGACCGGCGGGGTATTTCTGTCGTTCGACGGGCAGGCCGTGGTCCTGCCGAACCGTAAGGCTCGTGCGATGCTGGCGGTTTTGGCCTTGAACGACCCGCCGGAGGAGAGCCGCGAACGGCTGACGGGTCTGCTCTGGAGTGAGTCCGAACAGTCGCGTGCCCATGCGACTTTGCGTCAGGCCGTGCACGAAACCCGCCAGACTCTGATGGCCGTGGGCTGCGATGCGCTGGTGGCTGGCCGGCTGACGGTCGGATTGCGCCCAGGTACGTTCGAGGTGGATACGAACGAAATGCTCGCCAATCTCGAACGGGGCGAATTGGGGCTTGTGCCGCGCGACGCCAAATTGATGGATGTCCTCGCGGCCGGTTTCGAGGACCTCGATCCCAGCTTCGGCGAATGGTTGAGCACCCGCAGGCAAAATACGCACGATCGGTTGCTGCGCGCCTTGACGAATGCTTTTCGGGATTCCCGCATCCACCCCCGGCGGCGATTGGTGTTGGCGGAAACCGCGCTGCTGCAGGATCCGTCCAATGAGGAAGCGTGTCGTACCGTGATGCGCTGCGCGGCCGAAGAAGGGGAGATCGGGGCGGCGCTGCGCGCGTACGATGCGCTGTACCGACACCTTGAGGAGGATTTCGACATGGAACCCTCCGCGGCCACGCAGGCGCTGGTGGCCGCGATCAAGCAGGGGGAGTTCGATGTCGCCCCCGCACCGGTCGCGCCGATAGTCCGCGATGCGCCCCAGCCGCCGCGTGAGGGCGGCCGGCCGTGGATCGCCGTGATGCCGTTTCGGACCGTGGGGCCGGACAATGTTCCCTCCTACCTCGCGGAGGGGTTGACCGAGGACATCGTCCGTACGTTGTCCGGGGTGAAGGAGCTGGTCGTAATCTCCAGCAACTCGACCCGCATGTTCCCCGTCGGCGGCACCGATCCCAGGCGCGTCGAACGCGAACTCGGCGTGCAATACGTGGTGTCCGGAACCGCGCGATCGACGGGCCGAGGATTGCGCCTATCCGTGGAGTTGGCCGATGCCGCGACGCGTGCGGTGCAGTGGGCGCACGCCTTCGATGCCGATGATGGCATGTTGTTCGACGCCCAGGATCGGATCGTCGAGCAGATTGTCAATTCGCTCGCACCGCGTGTGCACGAGGCTGAGTTGCAACGCATTCGGCTGCAACGTCCGCACGATCTCAGCGCGTACCATCTCACCCTCGAGGCGCGCGACCTGATTTTCCGGTTGGAGCCGGAAAGCTTCGATCAGGCGGGGCGGCTGCTGCGGCAGGCTATATCGATCGAGCCGGGCTATGCCGCCGCGCATGGCGCCTTGGCGGGCTGGTACAGTCTTCGTTTGGGGCAAGGCTGGTCGGAGGACCCGGCGCAGGATGTTCGCACATTGAACCGTTATGCGAACGCGGCGGTCAGACTGGATAGCAGCAACGCCCGCGCCCTGGCACTGCTGGGGAATGGCAAGACGATCTATGAGCGAGACCATGCCGAGGCCGTTAGGCTGACCAATCGTGCCTTGGAAATGACCCCCGACGATGCCGAAGTGTTGCTGTGGAGTAGCCCGACACGCGCTTACATCGGCGAAAGCTATGAGGCCGAGCGGCTCGCGGCCCGTGCACTGCGGCTATCGCCGCGCGATCCATTCGTTTTTAGAACGCATCACTTCCTGTGCATCGCCTATTACGCGCGAAAGGCGTACGATGAAGCGGCGCATTGGGGCAATCTGTCGTACTACGCGAATCCGCGTTATACTTCCAGCCTGCGCCTCACGGCGGCATCGCTGTTCGCCGCGGGCCGTGTGGAAGAAGCGCGTGAGATGGGCGGGAGGGCGACGCGCCTTGACCCTGGTTTCAAAGCGAACCGCATGTTGGAGCGGTGGCCGTTCCACGATGCGGCCCGACGCGCGTTGTATGTGGAACATCTCATCGGCGCCGGCATCCCCGCCTAACCCCCTGCCGCCCGATAAACCGGAGGCCGCGCCAAAATCGCGGCCCCGACGCTCAATCCCGCCAGCACCGCGCAAACTGTCAAAGACCGTTCGTACCCGCCGGTCCAATCCCGTAACCCGCCGGAAAGCAGCGGCCCCGCCGCCTGCGCCAGCACCTGCACCGACAGAGCGATTCCGCGGATCGCGCCGTAGCTCCGTCTTCCGTAGTAATCCGCCCAGGCGATCGGCAGCATCGTCAGCAGCCCGCCGATCCCCAGGCCGAACAGCCCCGCTGCCATAAATGCCAGCGTGGCGCCGTGCACCGACAGCATCAATGCTGTCCCCGCGCTCATGAACATCCCCACCAGCGCCAGACGCGCCCGAATCGGCACCCAGCGCGGCACCAGCCCGAAGCATAGCGTCGCCACCCCCGACATGGCCGAAAATGTCCCGACCACGCTCGCCGCGACGGCGGGGGATAAACCACGCTCGATCAGAAATGGCGCCTGATGCAGGCTGACGCCGCCCTGCACGGGGTAGGCCAGCAGAGTGAACAGCGACAGCAGCCAGAACGCCGGCGTGCGCAGCGCTTGTGCCCGCGTGAACGACGGTTCCTCCCGCATCGATCCATCCGCCGTGCCGGCTCGGTCAGGCACCAGTCCGACATCCTCCGGCCGGCGGACCAGCAGCAGCCACACCGGCAGCAGCCCGACGATCGTCACGGTCGCCCCGACCGCGAGCCATCCGCCGCGCCAGCCGCCGGCGCTCATCGCCGCTTGCGCCACCATCGGCATCAGCGTCAGGCCCACCATTCCGCCCATCGTTGCCACCGCCGTCGCGAACGCTCGGCGGGCGACGAACCAGTTGCTGACAGCGCCGTAGATGCCCAGATCGAACGGGCCGGCGAAGTTCATGCGGGCGATACAGTATAATAGGTAGAAATACGGCAGCGCATGGGTCAGCGACAGCAGCGCCGTGGAAACCCCGGTTCCCACGATCACGACGCACAGCACCAGCCGAGCACCGGCCTTGTCCAGGTAGCGCCCCAGGCGCGGCGACAGGATCGCGGCCAGCACGCCGCCCAACGACACAGCGCCCGAGATCGCCGTGCGGGACCAGCCGAACTCCTGCGTCATCGGGGATACGAACACCGACAGCGTCGCCACCGCGCCGCCCTGGCGTGCGACACCGGCGCAGCAGACGCATCCCAGGATGACCCAGCCGTAGTAGAAAGGCAGGCGAGGGATTAACCAGCGGGGCAGGGCGTTCGACATCGGCTTTGATAACCGGGCGACGGGGGATCGCCAAACGCCCGATGTCCCGGTATCAATCCGCCACAATTCATGGGGAGTCTGTTATGGCCAAGCTCGAACGCCGCGCATTGGGAACCGGCGGTCTGTCCGTCACCGCCATCGGCCTGGGGTGCATGTCGCTGTCCGGCGTGTATGGCGCCGCCGACGATGCGGCATCCGAAAAGCTGATCCATCATGTGCTCGACCAGGGCGTCGATCACTTGGATTCTTCCGACATGTACGGCTGGGGCCATAATGAGGAGCTGTTGGGCCGCGCGATCAAAGGCCGCCGGAACCAGGTGATGCTGGCGACCAAGTTCGGCCAGACTCAGCGCCCCGGCCAGCCCAACGGCGTCAACGGCCGGCCCGAGTATGTGATCGCTGCCTGCGAAGCGAGTCTCAAGCGGCTGAACGAAGACGTCATCGATCTCTATTACCAGCACCGCGTCGATCCCGATGTCCCGGTAGAGGAAACGGTCGGCGCCATGAAGAAGCTGGTGGAGCAGGGCAAGGTCCGCTTCCTCGGCATGTCCGAAGCCGCGCCGGACCGTATCCGCCGCGCCCACGCCGTGCACCCGATCGCCGCCGTGCAGACCGAGTTCTCGCTGCTGTATCGCGCGGAAGCGGAAGCCACCCGCGCCGTCACGCGCGATCTGGGGATCGCCTTCGTCGCCTACGCGCCCTTGGGCCGCGGCTTCCTGGCCGGCGCGATCCAGACGTTCGACGATGTGGACGGCCGCCGCGCCGCGCATCCCCGCTTCCAGAAGGAAAACTTCGATCAAAACCGCGCTTTGGTCGCGAAGATCGAGGGGTTCGCCAAGGCCAAGGGCTGCACGCCGTCGCAGATCACGATCGCCTGGCTGCTGGCGCAGGGCGAAGACGTCGTCGCCATCCCCGGCACCCGCTACCCGAACCGCTTCGATGAGAATCTGGGCGCGTTGAACGTGTCGCTGACCCCGGCGGAGGTCGCGGAAATTTCCGCGGCCGTGCCGACCGGCGCCGCGGCGGGCACGCGCTACCCGGCGGGCGGCATGGGCGGCGTCTTTATATAAGGAGTCCGTCATGAAGATCTGCGTCTACGGGGCAGGGGCCATCGGTGGGCACCTTGCCTCCCGCTTTCATCGCGGCGGGGCGGAGGTCTCCATCGTCGCGCGGGGGGCGCATCTGGCCGCGATCCGCGCGAACGGGCTGACCGTGCATGCGGTGGACGGCGAACATAACGTCCGCCTGCCAGCCACCGAACATCCGGCGGAACTCGGCCCGCAGGACGCGGTGATCGTAACCGTGAAGGCTCCGGCCTTGCCGCAGATCGCCGCCGGGATTGGGCCGCTGCTCGGACCGGACACCGCCGTGGCCTTCGTGATGAACGGCATCCCCTGGTGGTATTGCGACAGCCTGCCGGGTCCGCTCAACGGCCGCACCCTGCCGCGCATCGACCCCGACGACGTACTGCGCAAGGCGCTCGGACCCGGCCGGGCGATTGGCGGCGTGGTCTATTCCGCCTCCGCCGTCGTCGAACCCGGCGTGATCGAGGTCGAGCAACCGAACAGCCGCGTCTTCCTGGGGGAGCCGGACGGCAGCATGTCCGACCGCGTCGTCGCGCTGGCCGGCCTGCTGACCAAAGGCGGTATTTCCGGTATCGCGACGCCCGCGATCCGCACCGAGCTGTGGAACAAGCTGATCGGCAATTTGGCCGGCGGAACACTGGCCGTGCTGTCCGGCTGTGCGCCTCAAACCGTGTATACCGAGGCAGCCGGGGTAAAGACCTCGCTCGCCGCCATGGCCGAAGCCGTCGCCATCGCCCGGGCGCTCGGCGCCGATCCGTCCACCGACAACGCCGCCCGCATCAAGTCCCAAGGCGGCATGGCGCATAAGCCCAGTATCTTGCAGGACCTCGAAGCCGGCCGGCCGATGGAGGTCGATGGCATGTTCGAGGCCCCGTTGGCCTTGGCGCGTATGGCCGGGGTGGAAACGCCGGTCCTGGATATGCTGGTGGCTCTGGCGAAACTGCGGTCCGAGAGTGCCGGGCTTTACCGGCGATAGGAGACAAGTCCATGGAAATGAGAGATTTCGGCCGGACCGGCATGCGGACCTCGGTGCTGGGCTTCGGCTGCGGCGCGGTGGGCGGTCTGATGGTGCGCGGGTCCTCCGCCGACCAGGAGAAAGCCATCGGCATGGCGCTGGACGCCGGCATCAACTACTTCGACACCGCCGTGCAGTACGGCAACGGGCTGTCGGAGACGCATCTGGGTCAGGTTCTGGCCAAGCTGAAACCGTCCGGTGTTTTCGTCGGCACCAAGGTCCGCATCCCCAGCGCCCTGTTCGGCAACATCGCGGCCGAGGTCGCGCGGTCGCTGGATGCCAGCCTGCAACGGCTGGGCATGGACCATGTGGACATCTTCCACCTCCACAACCCCATCACCGCGAACGGCGGCGGTGAATCGCTCAGCACCGACCAAGTGCTGAATGAGGTCGCCCCGGCGTTCGAGGCCGCGCGCGCCGCCGGCAAAATCCGGTTCCTGGGCATCACCGCCGTCGGCGATACGGCAGCGCTGCATAACGTGCTGGATTCCGGAAAATTCCAGAGCGCGCAGGTCAGCTACAACATGCTCAACCCCTCCGCCGCGCGGCCGTTACCGCCGGGGTATCCGGCACAGGATTATGGCCGCATGTTCGACCATACCGTCGCGGCCGGGGTCGGCGTGGTCGGCATCCGCGTGCTGGCGGCCG
>Ga0214180_1000720_pt1 | contig 11293 bp, 7 predicted proteins | sample TroBogEpilimnion_22_FD_153018 | JGI IMG/M metagenome (GOLD analysis project Ga0214180, IMG submission 153018) | Freshwater microbial communities from Trout Bog Lake, WI - 16OCT2007 epilimnion | ecosystem: Environmental > Aquatic > Freshwater > Lake > Epilimnion/Euphotic zone | place: Trout Bog... | reverse complement strand
CAGTTCGTGGGCCTGACGCAACGCCGCCTGTGCCGCCGCCAGCGTCGGGTTCGCTTTCAACGCTTGTTCGATCAGGTCGTTCAGCGGTTTGGAGTGGAACAGCTCCCACCACTGGCCGGGGATATCCTGGCCAACCATGAAGTGTTGGGCCGCACCTGCCCTGCCCTCGGTCGCCGTGGTTGTCGGTGCCAGGGTTTCGCCCGTGTAGGCAGCGGCGGCTGGGGCGCCCGGTCGCTGGAAGTCCGGGCCCACCGCGCAGCCAGCCAGCAACGCGATCATGGATGGCAGCGCTGCCAGCGCGCGCATCGTCATTCCTCATCCTCCAGCAGCGCCGCATGCCTATCTCGGATTCTGGCCCGGCTGGAAAACACGTCGATCAGAACCGGCAGCACGATCAGGATCAGAACCGGCGCCAGCAGGATGCCGCCGACCACCACCAACGCCAGCGGCTTCTGCACCTGCGAGCCGATCCCGTCCGAGAACGCGGCAGGCAACAGCCCCACGCATGCGACGATGCAGGTCATCAGCACCGGGCGCATCTGGACATGGCAAGTGCGCAGAATGGCTTCCGTGCGTTCGGCCCCCTCATCGATTTTGGCGTTGTAGAACGTCAGGACGAGGATCCCATCCATCGCCGAAATGCCGAACAACGCCACGAACCCGATCGCCGCGGAGACGCTGAACGCGGTGCCGCTGAAATAGAGTGCGAAAATCCCACCGATCAGGGCCATCGGAATCACGCTCGCGGACAGCAGCATATCCCGGAGGTTGCCGAAGTTGATAAACAACAGCAGGCAGATCAGCCCAATGGCGATCGGGACGACAACTACCAAGCGGTCGATCGCTTCCTGCAGGTTGCCGAACTCGCCCACCCATTCCAGGTGATAACCGCCGGGGATCACCACGCCTTCTTCCACCTTTTTCTGCGCTTCCAGAACGGTGGTGCCGAGATCGCGGCCGCGCACGCTGAATTTGATGGGAATGTAGCGTTCCTGACCTTCGCGGTAGATGAAGGACGCACCGGAGGTCAATTTGACATCGGCGACATCGGTCAAGGGAATCGGCACGATCCCGGTGCCGTTCGGGTTCGGTGCCCCCACCACAATATGCTTGATGGCATCGAGACTATTGCGATGCACGGCAGCCAGCCGCACGATAATCGGAAAATTGCGGTCCGATCCGTCCTCATACAGATTGCCGGCGGCCTGCCCGCCGATCGCCGCCTGAATCGTATTGTTGATGTCCGCCGGCGCAATGCCATAACGCGCCGCTTTCGCTCGGTCGATGTCGATCCGAACCGTTGGCTGGCCCAGCGACGCGAACACGCCAAGATCGGCGACACCCGGAACCGTCGCCATGGCGTCCCTGATTTTATAGGCGGTCTTTTCCAACACTTCCAAATCGCCGCCGAACAGCTTGACCGAATTTTCGCCCTTTACCCCCGATGCCGCCTCTTCGACGTTGTCTTCGATATATTGCGAAAAATTGAAATCGACGCCGGGGAACTCGTCGTTCAGCTTCGTCGTCATGTCGGCGACCAGCGCTTCCTTGTCCACGCCGGCCGGCCATCTGTCGACCGGCTTCAATGGCACGAAGAATTCGGCATTGAAAAAGCCCGTTGAATCCGTGCCATCGTCGGGCCGCCCATGCTGCGATACGACAGTCACGACCTCGGGATACGATTTGATAATACGCCGCATACTGTTCACCGCGTCGTCGCCGCCCTGGAGCGAGATCGACGTGGGCATCGTCGCGCGGATCCACAAATTCCCTTCTTCGAGCTTGGGTAGAAATTCGAGTCCCAGGCTGCGGACCGCCATCCCCGCGCAGATCAGCAGCACGACCGACGCCCCGATCGTCAAGACCTTGTTGGCCAGCGCAAACCCGACAGCCGGCCCGTAGGCCCGATGCAACCAACGGACTGGCAGCGTATCCTGTTCGCTTTCCTTGAAGTGCAGAAACAGGCCGCACAAGGCTGGCGTGACCGTGAAGGTCGCCAAAAGCCCGCCACCGATCGCGTAGGCATAGGTCTTGGCCATCGGGCCGAAGATATGGCCTTCGATCCCGCTCATGGTGAACAGCGGCACGAAACCGGCGACGATAATCGCGGCGGAGAAGAAGATGCCCTTGTTCACCTCGGTCGCTGCGTTCGCGATCACCGCGAACTTGCCCCGTAAGTCCGTTGCGGCCCGGGTGCGATGCACGATCTCCGACAGACGGAACCGCTCGGCCGGCGGTTCCGTCAGCCACCGCAAGATATTTTCCACCATGATGACGGTGGCATCCACGACAAGCCCGAAATCGATCGCACCGACCGACAGCAGATTCGCGGACTCCCCTTGCAGAAGCAACAGACTGATCGCGAACGCCAACGCGAACGGGATCGTCGCCGCCGTGATGAAGGCGGCACGCAAATTGCCGAGGAAAATATATTGCAGGATGAAAATCAGAATCATCCCCACGGCCATGTTGTGCAGCACGGTGTGCGTGGTCACCGCGATCAGATCCGACCGGTCGTAGATTTTCTCGAGACGGACGCCGGGCGGCAGGATGTTCGTGGAGTTGATCTTGTCGATCAGCGCCTCGACCCGCTTGATTGTCGGTATGCTTTGCGCGCCGCGGCGCATCAGCACGATGCCCTGCACGATATCGTCGTCGTTATCCTGGCCGGCGATCCCAAGCCTCGGCACATTACTGACGGACACCGTGGCGATATCCCGGATCAGCACCGGCGCATTGGTATTCTGCGCCACCATGGTGTTACGGATATCGTCCAGCGACCGGATCAGGCCGACACCGCGCACGACGGCTGCCTGCGCGCCGAAGTTCACGGTCTGACCGCCAACGTTGATATTGGCGTTGTTCAACGCCGCCAGAACCTGAGGGATGCTCAAACCGTAATGGATCAGCTTGTTCTGGTCGATCGTGACCTCATAGGTTTTGGTCTTGCCGCCCCAGCCGTTCACGTCTACCACGCCGGGTATCGCCTTGAACCGGCGCTCCAGCATCCAGTCCTCGATCGTCTTCAGCTCCTGCACCGAGTAACCCGGCGGTCCGACCACGCGGTACCGCATAATCTCCCCGACCGGACTTTCGGGGGAGATTTGCGGCACGGCGTTGTATGGCAGCGGCGGCAGCTGCGCCAACCGGTTGATCACCCACTGCTCGGCCTGTTCGTAAGTGAAATCGTAGGTGAACTGCACCTTGATGTCGGACAGGCCGAACAACGACACTGTTCGGATCGCGGACACGTGCGGAATCCCGGCCATCTGGATCTCGACCGGTATGGTCATGAACCGTTCCATTTCCTCGGCCGAGGAACCGGGGTTCTGCACGATAATGTCCACCAGCGGCGGCACCGGATCGGGATACGCCTCGATATTGAGTTTCATGAACGCCACGGTGCCGCCGGCGAAAACGGCCAGCATCATGACGAACACCAGAATGCGCTGTTTCAGCGCGGCGACGATGAGACCACCCATGGCGTGCGCCCCCCGTGCCTAATCGCCGTTGACGGCGCGATCAATGAAGACCGCGCCCGAGGTGACGATCTTTTCTCCGGGTTGCAGCCCTTCGGTCACTTCCACGATCCCGTCCCGCATGTGCCCGATCTTGATCGGCCGCGCTTCCAACGTCTTTTCCTTGGCGCCGTCGTGACCGATCCAGACATGGGCCTTGTCCGCTTCGAAGACGATGGCGCTGTCCGGAACGCCGGGCGCGGTGGTGTCGCCGCCGGTCACGATGCGGAATGTTGCCAGCATTTCCGGCTTCAGCGCGCCACCCGCGTTATCCACTTCGGCGTGAACGGGCAGGCGATGCGTATTCGCATCGACCGAGGCCGCGACGTAGGTCAACCGCGCTTGAAACACGCGGTCGCGAAACGCCGACACCTTCACCTCCACCGGCACCCCGACCCGCATGGCCGGTGCATCCTCTTCGCGCACATTGGCGACCAACCAGACTTTGGACAGATCGCCGATCATGAACACCGGATTGGCGGCGCCCGATGACGCGCTGACGATGTTCTGACCCAACCCGATCTGGCGCTGCACCACAGTTCCGTCGATGGGTGCCCCCACGATCGCTTCGGAATCGAGGTGCAAAACGTCGGGGGCCGCTTCGATCTGCGCGATGTCGCCATCGGATTTGCCGAGGGTACGCAACCGATTGTGCACCGCCGCCAGCGCAATCGAGGCGGCGTTCAGGCCGGCCTGCGCCGTTGCCAAATCCACCTGCGACTGCTGCCAATCCTTCAAGGCCGCTCCATGCGCCAAATACAACTCATGCTGCCGCTTTTCCGCGGCCACGTTCAGGTTCAATTGCGCCTTGGCAGTCTTGAGATTGCCGGCCGCGACGATCAGGTCGTTCTGGGCTTGCGCCAACTCCACGGCCTGGATCGCGAATAACGGCTCCCCTCGGCCGATACGGTCGCCGGAATGGGCCATCAGCCTGGTCACACGCCCGGAGTACGGGGAAAACACCGGCGTGACCAAATCGTCGTCGAGGGCGATTTTCCCATCGGTTTCCGCGACATCCTGGAACACGCGCGTTTCGACCGGCTCCACTTTCAGAGCCGCCCATTGGCGATCGGTGACCTTGAACGGCGCGTTTGGATCGATCGGCGCCGCCGATGCCTCGGCCTTTGGCGCACGGCCGGAAAATCCGGCGGTTCGCAGCGTCTCCGGCCCCAGAACAAATACCGCAACGACCAGCGCGACGACGACACCCAGCAGCACGAACTGTGTCGAACGGGGTAGCGGTTTTCCGACGGGTATGTCCGCGTCACGAACCGGCACATCGGGCGGCGGCTCGGCCGGATGGTCTTGCTGGTCCATGAACCTCTCACTGGCATCGTTACGTGGCACCGAACCGCGCGACCCGAACCCGGCCAGCTAAAGGACGGACAGGAGGGAATACGGCGCGGATCGTCGAACGCTCGATATGTCAAACGGCTGTCGCCCTCGGCATAGGGCGAGGCAGCCGTTCGGCACAAGCGTTCCAACGCCTTATCGGGATGGTCCGGTGCAAGCAACCCGGAAGGTTCGCGCTGAAATGGTTTGTCTCAAATCGGTCACAAACCGCGAAGCGGGGTTCAGCCCAGCAAATGGAGGCGTTGAGCAACGGCGAGAAGACCACCGATCGGCGTGACGGTGGCACCGATCACCAGCGGCATCTGCCACCAGCTGGGCAGCTTGGCGACCACATGAGACACCAATACGTCCAGCTTGCCGTTCATCTCGGCGACTTTCTGTTCCAGGCTACCCAAACGGGTTTCGACCCGGTCCATGGTGGTCTCCAGACGGCCGATACGTCCGTCCATCCCTTCCATGCGCGCTTCGATCATCGACATGCGAACCTCCATGCCGGGATCATGGGGCGGTCTGCCGCCGGATTCAGGGCCTTTCGACGGTGTGTTAACACAGCCGTTACGCGGTTTGACCGCCCGAGCGGCCGCCCCTACGATTCAAAGCCAAGAGAACCGGAGGCACGCATGTCCCAAGCACCGCACGACGCCTTGTACAGCGGCTACCACCATCGCCCGAAAGCGGCCGTCGCCAACCCATTGACCCAAACCGCGCCCGGCACGGACGGCGGCGAATATCTGCGGCGCTACTGGCACCCGATCGCCCTGTCGTCGGAAGTCGGGACGCTGCCGAAGGCGATCCGTATCCTTAGCGAGGATCTGGTGCTGTTCCGCGAACGCGGCGGCAAGCTTGGGTTGTTGCACCGGCAATGCATTCACCGCGGTGCCTCGCTGGAATTCGGCATTCCCCAGGAACGCGGCATCATGTGCTGCTATCACGGTTGGGTGTTCGACACGACCGGCGCGGTGCTGAGTGTCGGCGCCGAACCGGAAACCAGCCGCATCCCCGCGAATTTCGGTCAGGGCGCCTATCCGGTGCGGGAACTGCACGGCATGATCTTCGCCTATATGGGTCCGCCCGAGAGCATGCCCGAGTTCCCGATATACGATACGTTTCTGCATCCGGCGGACAACGAGCTCGTGCCGCTGAAACTGACAATCCCCTGCAACTGGCTGCAAATCGTGGAGAACGCCTGCGATCCCATCCACAACGCCTATCTGCACGCGATCGTCAGCGGAGAGCAGTTCTCCGCCGCGTTCAAAGTGCAGCCGGCGCTGGATTTCGTGGAAACGCCGATGGGGTTTCTGTCGATGGCGACACGGCATGTGAAGGACAAGGTCTATATACGCGCATCCGATATCATGCTGCCGAACGTGGCGCAGTTCGCGGCCGGCAGTAACGATGCGTCATTGGAATGCTTCAACATCTCCTGCGGCCTGACGCGCTGGGTGGTGCCGATCGACGACGAACATTCCCTTTACATCGGCTACGGCCACTACAACGCGCGCACCGAACAGTTCCGTCGGGCGCCGGCGGAGGAACTGGGCGTGGACCGGATGGGGTTTATCGGCCAGACCGCCGACCGTCCCTACGAAGAACGCCAGATGGAGCCCGGGGATTACGACGCGCTGGTGTCGCAGGGATCGATTGCCAATCATCAGGCGGAACATCTGGGCACGACCGATCGCGGCATCGTCATGTTCCGCCGCATGCTGGGCCGCGCGATCGAGGCCGTGCGGACCGGCGAAATACCGGCCAAGCCGCGCGTGTACGCGGACGGGCCGGTGCGCACCTATAATCACGAGGTCGTCATGACCCTCCCCAGTCAAGCGAATGTCGGCAAGCAGGCGCTGGCGGATTTCGGACGGCGGGCGGCGCAGATCGTCATCGATACCGATACGTTGCCGCCGCTGGAGCGGGAAACCGTGGCGCGCCAGCGGGTCGCGGACCTGATGACCGGCAGTCTCGTCGCATAGGCAAGGAGAACACAAATGCGCCGTATCGCCGCCCGCTCGGGTTCGGCACGAGCACAATATGCCAGCGAAATCGCCATGGTGGGGGCGTGGGGAATCACCTCCAACATCGGCCCGATCGATCCCGATAACGACAAAGTGCCCCTGCCGGAAGGGGTCGAGGCGCAGATGCGGCGCATTTTGCGCAACGTGGACGCGCTGCTGGCCGCCAACGACATGACGCGCGACAATATCGTGGGGGTAACGGTCTATCTGACCGACACGCAGCGCCTGTTGCCGCGCATGAACGCCGAGTACGTCAAGGCATTTCCAGCCGACCGGCTGCCGGTGCGATCGGTCGTGGGCGCGGTCTATCTGACGCGCGGCGCGCAGGTGGAAATGCAGTTCACCCTGGCCGCCGGGGCCTGACTTGCGGCTCCGGGTCAAGGCGATCGCCTACGAAGCCGAGGATATTGTTTCCCTGGATTTGCGCGCGCCGGACGGGTCTCCCCTGCCCGCTTTCACCGCCGGCGCGCATATCGAATTGCATCTGGGGAACGGGTTGCGGCGGCAATATTCGCTGGCCAATCCGCAAACCGAGCGCCACCGCTACCGGATCGGCGTGTTGAAGGATGCCGGCAGCCGAGGCGGATCGCGGTTCGTGCATGAATCGATCCGCCCCGGCGACATTCTGACCGTGGAAGAACCACGCAACAATTTTCCTCTGGTGGAGGACGCGGGCCACACGATCCTGATCGCCGGCGGGATCGGTATTACGCCGGTGTGGTGCATGGCGCAGCGGCTGCGCGAACTCCGGCGGTCCTGGACCTTGCATTACGCGGTCCGGACCCGGGCCAGAGCCGCATTCCTGGACGAAATCGCGCCGGATTCGTGCCATCTGCACTGCGACGACGCGCATGACGGACGACCGCTGGATATCGCCGCCATCGTCGCGGCGGCTCCGGCGAACGCGCATGTCTACTGCTGCGGACCGTTGCCCATGCTGGCGGCGTTCGAAAGCGCGACCGCCGGTCTGCCACCGGAACATGTCCACACCGAATATTTCCAGGCCCGCGCACCGGTCGCCGCCGCCGGCGGGTTCGATGTCGTGCTGGCACGCACCAATCGTACCGTCCATGTGCCGGACAACAGCACGATCCTGGACGCCCTGCTCGCGGCCGGCATCGACGCCGGCCATTCGTGCCTGGAGGGCGTGTGCGGCACCTGCGAAACCAAGGTGATCGAGGGTATTCCCGATCACCGCGACAGCGTGCTCACGCCCGCCGAACGCGCGTCCAACAGGACGATAATGATCTGCTGTTCCGGCTCGAAATCCAGCCGTCTGGTGCTGGACCTGTGAGCGTTGGACGCAGCCGTGCGGCGGCCTATTGTCGGCGCCGCATCTCGGGGGGGGACCATCGCGTGACACACGGCACACCGCAACGGCCGGACGGCATCGGCGCCGCCTTGCTGCGTTCTGAGGACCCGAGGCTGCTCACGGGTCGAGGCTGCTACGCCACCGACCGGTTTCCGGCGGGATTGTGCCACGCCGTGCTGGTCCGTTCGCCGCACGCGCATGCCCGCATCCGCGCGATCGATACGACGGAAGCGGCTGGGCTGCCGGGGGTTTTGGCCGTGCTGACCGGGGCGGATGCGGCGGCGGACGGGCTGGGGCCGATCCCGCACGCCCCGGAATTGACCGGCGCGCCGGATGTGGAACTGCGGATTTCCGCCGGTTTCGAGGTGTTCACCCCGCCAAACCACCCGCTGCCCGCCGAACGCGCCCGCTACGTGGGCGAACCGGTGGTCCTGGTCGTCGCGGAAACCGAGGCGCTGGCGCACGACGCCGCCGAGTTGGTGGACATCGACTGGGAACCGCTGCCCGCGATCACCCGGGTGCGGCCCGCGATGCAGCCGGGGGCGCCGCTGGTTTGGCCGGAGTGTGCGGGCAACCTGGCTCTGACCTGCGAGGTCGGCGACCGAGCCGCCACCGATGCCGCCTTCGCCCGCGCCGCCCACATCGTGCGGCTGGATAGCTGGGTTCATCGGGTGACCGGCACGCCGATGGAGCCTCGGGCGGTCGTCGGGGTCTATGACGGGGGCTACACGGTCTACACCGCCTCCGGCCGCGGGGTCGTGCAGTGCCGGGAGCGGTTGGCCTCGGTCCTGGGCGTGCCGTTGGAGCAATGCCGCGCGGTGTTCGGCGACATGGGCGGGAATTTCGGCACCCGCAACGCGTTTTCGCCGGAATACGCGCTGATGCCCTGGGCATCCCGGCGCGTCGGGCGGCCGGTGAAATGGACCGCGACACGGTCGGAATGTTTTCTGTCGGACTATCAGGCACGGGATTTGACATCCGACGCCGAATTGGCGCTGGACACTGATGGAAAATTCCTGGGGTTGCGCGGCGAGAACATCATGAACGTCGGCGCCTACACCGCGTATTTCTGGCCGCTGCGGAAAGGGCTGTCGCAGATGCAGGGGGTGTATCGCATCCCCGCCGTGTATTTCAGCGGCCATGCCGTGCTGACCAACACCCCGCCCGTCGCCGTCTACCGCAGCGCCGGCCGGCCCGAGGCGATCTACATGATCGAGCGTCTGGTGGACCTCGCCGCCGCCCAGTGCGGGTTCGACCGCGTGGACCTCCGCCGCCGCAACGCGATCCCGCCCGACGCCATGCCGTTCAAGAACGGCGTCGGTGTCACCTACGACAACGGCGCATACGCGGCGGTGATGGACCGCGCCCTGCGGCTGGCGGATTGGGACGGGTTCGCCGCTCGGGCTTCCGTTTCGCGGGCGCGGGGGCTGCGCCGAGGCATCGCTGTCGCCAACTATATCGAAGTCGCCAGCGGGGTGCCGCGCGAGCGGTCGGAAGTGACGGTGCGACCGGATGGCACCGTCGATCTAATCGTCGGCACCATGAGCAGCGGCCAAGGCCACGAAACCAGTTTTCCCCAACTCGTCGCCGAGTGGCTGCAAGTGCCGATGGCCTGCGTCAATTTTAAAGCCAACGACACCGCGTTCGTCTCGGTAGGCGGCGGGTCGGTGTCGGGACGGTCCATGCGGCTGGTCAGCATCACGGTGGGGGAGGCGATCGAACGCCTGCTGACCCGAGGCAAGGCCATCGCCGCGCATATGCTGCAACAGCCGGACGGGGCGGCGATCGCCTATGCGGACGGCGTGTTTTCGGCGGCAACCGGCGCCAGCGTGTCGCTTTGGGATGCGGCTCGCGCGGGCGAAACGCTGGCGACGCTGCCCGCCGACCTGCGCGGCCCGTTGGAAGGCATCAGCGAAATCGTCAACCGCGTCGGCGGCTACCCCTATGGCACGCATGTTTGCGAGGTCGAGGTCGATCCCGACACCGGCCACGTGAACATCGTCGGCTGGACCGGCGTGGACGACGTGGGCCGCGCCGTGAACCCCTTGATTCTGCACGGCCAAGCGCACGGCGCCGTCGCTCAGGGCCTCGGTCAGGCGCTGCTGGAACAGATCGTCCATGACGCGCACGGCCAACTGCTGACGGGTTCCTTCATGGATTACGCCATGCCGCGTGCCGACACCGTGCCGCCCATGAACGTCGCGCTGAGCGAAATCCCCGCCCGTTCCCACCCCCACGGCATCCGCCCCGGCGGCGAGGGCGGCACGACCCCGGCGCTGGGGGCCGTCATGAACGCCATCGTCCACGCCTTGTCGGAATACGGCGTGACGCATATCGAAATGCCCGCAACGCCGGAGCGAGTCTGGCGCGCGATCCACCGGAGGGTTCGATGACGGAAGCACTGAAGATTGTTCAAGACGGCCGCCTGCTGCGCATCGCATTCGCTCGTGAAGGCGGCGGTGTCAGCGACTCCATGGCATCGGCGCTCAGCGCGGTGCTGGCGCGGGCGCCCGAGACGTCCGACGCCGTGCTGCTGACCGCCGCCGGGCCGGATTTCTGCACCGGCCGCGTGCGCGACGTGGCCGGCCCGCCGTCGCCCGAGGCCTATACGCGCCGCGACGAATACAGCGGCATCTTCGGCAGCTACACGTCGATCCGCGAATGCCCGATCCCCGTGGTCGCGGCGATCGAAGGCCGAGCGATGGGGTACGGGCTGGCAGTGGCGGCGATCTGCGACGTGTCGTTCGCCAGCGACACCGCCACGTTCAACATCCCGGAGATCGAGAATAACGTGATGCCGACCATGGTGATGTCGGCCGTCGCCGACCGCATGAGCCGGAACGCGCTGCTGTGGATGGCCTACTCCGCCGATTTCATCGATGCGCAGCAGGCACTGGGATACGGGATCGTTAGCCGGGTGGTGCCGGCGGCGTGTTTGGCGGCCGAGGCCGAGCGGTTCTGCCAGGTGCTGCTGGGGCGCCCCAAGCCGGCGGTGCTGGGGTTGAAGGAGTATCTGCGGGTCGCGCCGAAGATGGATGAGCGCGGGGCGACGGATTATGCTCGTAGTTTGCACTCGATGGTGAATACGGCGGGGGGGG
>Ga0214180_1000716_pt1 | contig 11333 bp, 6 predicted proteins | sample TroBogEpilimnion_22_FD_153018 | JGI IMG/M metagenome (GOLD analysis project Ga0214180, IMG submission 153018) | Freshwater microbial communities from Trout Bog Lake, WI - 16OCT2007 epilimnion | ecosystem: Environmental > Aquatic > Freshwater > Lake > Epilimnion/Euphotic zone | place: Trout Bog... | reverse complement strand
CATATGGACGTATTGCACCTCGCTCTGGACTGGCCGTGAAGCACGGTCTGGACACTCTTGCGGGTGTGATTGATCCGGACTATACGGGTGAGGTCAAGGTGGTTCTGCAGAACCTCGATATGAATCAACCCTTTGTGATTCGTCCAGGGTACCGTATCGCACAGTTGATCCTCGAGAATTACACGGTGGCTGACGTGGTGGAGAAGCCCACTGAGTTTACTGCGCTCACCACGGAGCGTGGCGCGTCCGGGTTCGGTTCCACAGGTCTGTGAATCACCTCTTAAGGGTATAAAACGTTAAAACAATATGGAGCCCTTTCAAGCCATTGCTTGGGAGGGACAAGACATAGATGACCAGTTCACCATTCGCATATTCGGTCGAAACGCGAATGGTCAGTCGGTTTCTCTTGGAACACCGTTCCAACCTTACTTTTTCATAAAACCCAAAAAGATGACACAAGACGCCTTGAGTTTCGTCAAGACAAAGTGTTGGAAAGCCGAACACAAACGCGCCAAGGACTTGTGGGGTTTTCAAAACGGGGAACTCTCGGACTTTATTCAGGTCACGTTCAAGAGCCACAAACACCTTCGAGGCCTCGCGTACTCGGTCGAAAACAACAAATGGCCTGAGCTCTCAGGCGCAAAAGTGTACGAGTCGAATATCGACCCAGTTCTGCGGTTTATGCACGTATCTGGGTGTTCCTCGACCGGGTGGATAGACCCTGGTCTATGTGAGCCCGATATCAAGACGTCGTGTGATATCAATCTGTGGTCACCCAACTGGCGGTTTATTCAACCCGTGAGCCGTGACGATATTGCACCCTTTCGAATCATGTCGTTCGATATCGAGTGTTATTCCTCGACGGGCGCGTTCCCAGACCCTCGGAACCCACAAGACGTCGTGTTTCAGATCGGTATGACCACAAAGGAGTTTGGGCGAGACGGATGGTTCGACAGAAAGTGTTTGTGCCTCAAAAAGACCGTGGGTCAAGACCTCGAGTCCTTCGAGACTGAGCGCGAGCTTTTGGACGCGTTTCAAAAGTATCTGGTCAAGGTGGACCCGGACATTATCACGGGTTGGAACATCTTCGGGTTTGACTTGGAGTTTCTACACGTTCGGGCGGTACTCAGGGGCGCAAGTACCGTATGGGGCCGTGTCAAAGATGATCCGGTCGAAAAGGTCGTGGAAAAGAATCTTTCGAGTTCGGCTCTAGGCAACAACCTGCTGAAGATGACCCCTATGAAGGGTCGGTACGTATTTGACCTGTTTCAGGATGTTAAGCGCGAACACAAACTCGAGTCCTATTCCTTGAACAACGTCTCCAAACATTTCCTCAAGGACCAAAAGAACGATATGCCCGTCAAGGAAATCTTCGGGCGGTACGCCGAGGGTGACCCGGAGCGGCTCGGTGAGGTTGCCGCGTACTGTATCCAGGATACGGTCTTACCGCACAAACTCTTAGCCAAACTTTGTCAGATCCAGAATCAGATTGAGATGGCCAAAGCCTGTTGGGTTCCTCTCTCATTCCTCAGCGAACGGGGTCAACAAATCAAGGTGTTTAGCCAAATGGCGAAGAAAGCTCGGGAACTCGGATTTATTATTCCGACGTTTAGGCGACCCCAAAACGACTCTGCTGACGCAGAGGACGGGTACCAAGGTGCAACCGTACTCGAGGCTCAGACGGGCGCCTACTACGGGCCAATCACGGCCCTAGACTTTGCGTCTCTGTACCCGTCCATCATGTGTGCGCACAACCTGTGTTATTCGACCCTAGTCATGGACCCGAAGTACGACAACTTGCCCGGTGTCGAGTATGAGACGTACGGGCCGCACAAGTTTGCGCAGTCGGGAAGTGACGGCAAGCCTGTCACTTCCCTCCTTCCAGTCATCTTGACAGACCTCAAAACCTTTCGTAAAAAAGCCAAGAAACTGATGGCTCAACACGAGGGAACGCCTATGGAAGCCATCTATAACGGCCAGCAGCTCGCATACAAGGTCAGTATGAATTCCATCTACGGGTTCACGGGCGCCTCCAAGGGGATGTTGCCTCTGGTGGCTATCGCCTCGACCGTGACTATGCGTGGTCGCCAGATGATCGAAACGACCAAGAATTACGTGGAGGCTCACTTCCCCGGTGCAAAGGTGCGGTACGGGGACACGGACTCCGTGATGGTCGAGTTCGACGTTCAGGGCCGCAAAGGCCAAGAGGCAATCGACTACTCATGGCAACTAGGCGAACAGGCGGCCGAACAGTGTACGAAGCTTTTCAAAGCGCCGAACGACCTTGAGCTTGAGAAGGTTTATTGTCCGTACTTTTTGTACAGCAAGAAGCGCTACGCGGCAAAAATGTGGGAAGGCAAGACCAGTCCCGACGGGACTGTGAATGTAGTCTTCAAAAAGATTGACGTCAAGGGCCTCCAGGTGGTTCGAAGGGACTCGTGTCCGTACGTGCGTGAGACTCTCAAGTCGCTCTTGGATATGGTGCTCGAGTCGAGCGACCCGACACCCGTTATCGAGTTTGCGCGCGACGCGGCTCGGAAGCTCATGGCTGGTGACGTGCCTACAGACAAGCTCTTGATGAGTAAGCAACTCGCGTCGGACTACAAGGTGCCTCAGCCTCACGTCACGGTCCGAGACAAGATGCGAGCCCGCGCGCCAGGCTCCGAACCGCAACAGGGCGACCGCGTGTCCTTTGTGATCATCAAGGGTGACGGCAAGATGTTCGAAAAGGCCGAGGATCCCGTGTGGGCCCGAGACAACAAAGTCCCGCTCGACTACCAGTACTATTTCACAAACCAGTTCAAAAAGCCCGTACAGGACCTTCTGGAACCTCTGGTCAGCGCCGACTTGATCTTTGACAAAAAGTTTATGGTCAAGACGTCGAGTTCTGCCGAGGTGGAGGCGCGGAAAGCCTTCCTGGCCCGGTTCTCAAAGCCCTTAAAAGCTCCGAACGTATAGTAGGTATGGAGCGATGTGAACATCGCGACTCAGAAACACAGGCTTATCAACAACAGATTCTTCAGAACATAGAGGACGAGGTGACTCGTCGCGTCAATCTCAGGTCCAGGGCCGTCCTCGAAGAGGTTTCTCGGCTCTACGAGATTCCTATCGAGAGGCTTATCAAAGATACGGTACGGGTCGAAGACAATTTCTGTAAAGGTATTCTCAGGAGTAAACAGAGGTGCTTGAAAAAACCCAAGGAGAATGGGTACTGCGGCTTCCACCAGTGTCAATGCCCTCACTACAAACCTCCTACGCCCGAAAAGAAAGAGGAAGCCCCGGCGCCTTGGGACTGAGGAACACGTAGTGTTCTGATCCTTGTTTGCGAGCGGCAAGGCCAGTTAGAGAATTCAGACTTAAAATTGATTAATGGGAAGCAAAAGTGACCTTTTACTTTCGAGTCTTACCAAGTTTTTCGAAGTTCCCGAGAATCGCGAACAGCTCCATGACATTCTCGGTCACGGAAAAGGCCCGTCTCTCCGGAAACTCGAGTGGTTTGTGACCAACTATTCCAAGGCGAACCACGTGTCTTTCACGGCGCCGAACGGCAAGGTTTTTACGGTACACGTAGCATACAAGTCGAGCCTCGACGGGTACAGTAAAAAGCTTTTTGATCCATTTTGTCGGACCGAGCGTATAGACTTTCAGGGGTTGACCACCACGTGCGCCCAACTGAACTTTCTTCGGTGGGCAATTTCGAACGGAATTGTAGACGCGCTCCGGAAGCTTACAGAAACGGAAGGGAAGCAAATCCACCCTGAAATTGAAGCAGGCTGTACCCATAATAAAACAAGTACAAGTTGTATCCAGTGATGAGTTGATTTGTATAGGCCGGATTAAAGTTTAGCTGTATGTACGTCGTTTGTGAATTTAGCTTTGAAAAATTCAAGTACCCACCCTGATTGTACTCTTTCGGCGTCAACCCGAAAGAATACATGTAGATGTTCTTTGAAGGTATCGAAAGGTAATGCTCCATAGGCTGTTTGAACGAGTAGTACAGAGACCCCTGGAACGTACTCAAAATGTCTATGTTATTCAAGGTGATCTTGGCGTTGTTAATAACATCTACGAAGTTGGCGTTTCCCGACGGAAACTGCAACTGAATACCTGTTTGAATGTACTGGGTCGAGTATCCGTAACTGTACCGAGAGGCGTAGTACCGGCCGTCAGTAACATTCTCGTAGCTCTTGTTTCGAAAGAACCACGCAAGGACCTGTACAGGGTAGTTCGCCGTCAATTGAAGAGTCGTACTTGTGCTGTTAAAAGACAGAGCCGACTCCTTTTGGACACGATTGACAATGTACTTGAGAGGTGTGTTTTGATAGTAGAGCTTTTCTGCATTTTCTAAGAGAATTTCCTCTGTGATGAGATTCGGCCATAAAACTGTGCCTGGAGGATAGACGTCCGTGTTATTTGTCACAGGGGCATTACACCACCACGTGTTTGGTCGGAACGTGAAACGCACGTACAACCGCTGGTTCCACATGGCACAAACGGGCAAGTACGGTTTTCGAAGGCGCTCACGTCCTTTATTATTATGAGAGTGACGCCGACAAAAGAAAAACTCGAGAGGGATGGTAATCGTGCTTGATGGCACGATACTTTGAGGAGTCGTGTATGTAACTATAACGAGTCCTGAACCCCCGGAACCGGGTGTCGTTCCAAAGGCTCCTCCGCCGCCACCGCCCGTATTTGTAGTTCCTGAAATAGCCGCTGTATTTTGAGAAGAAAATCCAGTGACGTTACTTGACCCGGCACCGCCTCCACCTAAACCACCGGGAGTAGAGAGTGTACCAGTGATGGATGTGTTTGAGGCCCCACCGCCACCTCCCCCGACGTAGAAGAAACCTGTACTCGTGGAATTGCTAAAGTTTATTACATTACTCAAAGCGTAACCGTTTCCACCACTTCCAAGTGTGTACACATTTGTAAATGCGTTTGAAAGTGTATTTGTTGTAACATTTGCCTGTGAGCTCGCCCCACCGCCAGACTGGTACACTATGTTTGAAAAGTATTGATACGATGTGTTCGACGTGAATGCCGTTCCTGACGCACCACCAAGAGCTCCGCCGAACCCTCCACTTGCGTTATATGAAACTCCTGTGCCTGAAAAACTCGAAAGACCTCCGTTTATTGTTGCAGGGGTTCCCCCCGAACCAACCGTCACGCTATACGTTCCGGCTGGTAGAAACACTGAAGATTGGTTCAGGACACCACCTCCCCCACCTCCATTTCCGTTAAAGAACGTTATGGTATTACTCGAACTTGGGATAATGTTCGACCATATAGAACCTGAACCAAAAGTGGTGAAAGTTACACTCGATGACGTAAATGATGAAACATAGACGTTTGTCGTAAAAGCTGGTGTATTTGTCACTGATATAAATGCGTTTGCACCTACGTAAGCCCCTACTGTGTTTGACATTTGAACCGTAAAAATAGAAGGAACACTTAGGACTCCGCTAATATTACTTGTTATGTTCGAAGTATACGTACCACCTGCTCCCGCTCCGCCACCTCCAACGACAGTAAGGTTCACGTATGTTCCGTAATTTAAAGTGAACGAATTACTGTTTAAAAATGTATGGACAACATTACTTGAAGAGATTATTGTAGAATTACCGCCAGATCCAACATATGCGACTGGTGAAGCAGCCGACACGTTCAAGGCTGTCTGAATACCGAGTTGCTCATCCGCGTCCAGGAACATCTGGTCACGAATAACGTACCAATCATCGTACAAAGTCTCGACGATGGTCTCATTCACGAGGAGGTCAACCTGTTGCAAAAGAGCCCGACCGACGTTTGGTGTGTAACTTGCACCGTTCGGAAGAGCCGGCAAAGTCACAGAGAGGTACATGTTCGAGAGGAGATGACCCAACTCCGTCGGCCGCAACTCAATTTGAACGACCGAACCCTGATAGTAAGGGTTTGGAGGTGGGAAAGGGTACACTTTTTGGTACATGACGAAGTTTGAGTACCTTTTGAATTCTGGGTTCCACTGGGACTTGCTCATGTCGTCCGTCAAAAGGTACTTTTCCTGGGGCCCTATTGCCTGTAAAGAAAGGATAGACCCTGAACTGAACCCTTTATCCTTTTCTTCAATGTACTTGCTTTCCGGAAAAAGGCGTGTTCCGGGTTGTGGATCTTGCCATTCCACATCAGTGTTAAGTTGGCGCTGTTCCGTATAATTTCCGACGTGAACGTTCGAGTTCAACTGGACTTGTACGTTTGGTATTCCACTTTCTGTCTTTGGTGAAACATATGTTGTGAACTTTCCAGGAACAAATGAACTTGTGAACAAAGGCTCTTGTATGAGAGCGGGTACACCTTTTACATATATAGGAACTGTTGTATTTTGAGGTAAACTTCCATCAACGGGAGAAAGTGTTGCATAATTAGATTCATAATACGTCACATTCAACGGAACTTTTATTGTTGGAAGACCTGAAACAAGCCACCCTGTACTCGTCTTGTTCGGTGGAGGCGCCGTAAAAGTAAAATTAACTACGTTTTGAACAACTGAATAATATCCATATATAGGCGCCTGTATTCTCTTTGAAGCGTACTGAAGCTGGGTAGGTGGATAAAGAATAGCACCCACCGACTGTTGAGTACCCTCTATGTTTTGATCCGTGTCCGACTGAAGAGTAAAAGACCACTTGTAAGATCCATAATCTGTAGATCCTACAACGTTTGAAAACCCCGTGACTTGAATCTGACCTAAAATTCCATTAAACCCTACACCGGCCCAACCGGGACTTACAGGAATAGTGGGAACGTCAGTCGTTGCGTAAAATGTCACTTGGGTCGGACCAGTCACTTTGTAGAACCCGCTCACGTCTATTGGAAAAAGATTAATAGGGGTCTGTTGAGGGGCTGGTGTCGATGGAGGAGCGGGAACTGGAGCTGGACCAGGGCCAGGGCCTATGGTTTTATTAAAAAAGTTGAATACTGATGCTTGAATTTGTTTTTCAAGGGTAATGACGTTCTGGAACGCTTTTTGCATCTACAACTCGCCCAGATTATTCTTCCACAATTGAATCACACTCGTCGCCTTGAGTGTGTCCCGCTCCGCCTTGCGTTTTGCGACCAAGTCCTGGAGTCGCTTGACCTCTTCAGCCACGTACTGGTACGTCTTGATATCCATGAGCTTTTCCCAAATTTCATCCTTGAATTGAGCCTTGGCAAGTTGTGCTTGGACTTGGGCCAGGGGAACGTTCAGGACCTTGAGGCCTCCGTTGATCACCCCCGTGATGAATCGAGCCTTTTCACTGAGCCACTCAATTTCAGAGTCAAATTCCTTGAGAAGCCACGCCTTGCGTTTCTTGTACACCTGGAGCCGAATGTCCACGTAGTCCACCAGAATCTCCTCGGGGCTCGCGTATTTCTTGACGGAGAAGGTCGGTCGACCTTCGACCGCGGCGGAGCCGCTCGGCCCGTTGGGGCCAATCAGGTACATGTTGCTGGTGTGGACCGTCTTGGTCAGACCCAGCTCCTTCACGGCGTCTTCAATCGTGAAACTGGCCCCCCAGATATGAAAGTCTGGTTGGGTCTCCGTCGAGTGGTTTTCGTACTTTTGGATTGTTCCCTTTTCGACCAGGTCGTCCAAGTGTTCCTTGAAGTCCTGGATCCACTTGCCTGGTGGGAGTTCCGTGACGTGGAGCCGAGACCCTTCCCCAAACACGAGACCCTCGAGGACCCACGTATGGTCTTTGGTCTTGGTGACTTTGCCCCTGAACCCCTTGAAGTGTGGGACCATAGGCGCCATCGCCACCTGGTCCAAGGCGCACTGAATGTTGTGCTTGATAACCTCCACGTCATACGGAGGCACGTAACAGCTGAAGCCTGTTCCGATACCTTCGGCCCCGTTCACGAGGATCATAGGGAGCACAGGCACATAGAACTCGGGCTCGACCTGTTGACCATCATCCACCACGTATTTCAGAACAGAATTGTCGGCCGGGTGGAAGATGCGCTTGGTCACGGGGCTCAGACGCGTGAAGATGTACCTGGAGCTCGCAGCGTCCTTGCCGCCCGCCAGACGCGTCCCAAACTGGCCCGAGGGCTCGAGCAAATTGAGGTTGTTCGCACCCACAAAGTTCTGGGCCAAGTTGATGATGGTCCCTTGGAGGCTCGCCTCCCCGTGGTGGTACGCCGTCTGCTCAGCCACGTAGCCTGCAAGCTGTGCCACCTTCATGTCGCTCGTGAGCCCCTTTTTGAGGCACGCATAGATGACTTTACGCTGGGACGGCTTGAGACCGTCCGCGACGTGTGGGATGCTTCGCTTGATGTCCTCGGCGCTAAAGTTGGCCAAGTCCCGGTGGACGAAATCGGACACGGACAGCTTTGCAACCTGTCCGTAAGGCACACAGGGTGGTGGAGTCGCCATGTGTTTCGTGAGCCACTCCTTGCGGTCGTCACTCAGAGCCTTGGCGAATGCCAACATCATAGACTCATTCATGTCCTTGTCCGGTCCGAACGCCACGGTCAACTTATCAATCTGTTTGAAATACTCCTTGGCCTCGGCGCTCGTAGACGTTCCTAGACCCTTATAATACTTGACGGGACCGGGCAGACCCCCGGACCTCTGAGCCTGCGCCTCCCGGAAAGCATCCTCCGTGAAGAACCAGGTCTTCCCCGCCTTGATCACGGGCGTCACCATACTCACGATGAAACCCAGGTCAATCAATTTGGGCCAATATACGTGAAACATGTTCAGGACCAGACCCTTGATGTGGCTCCCGTCCAAGTCAGCATCAGTCATAATCATCAGGCGGCCGTACCTCAATTCTCTCAGGGAATTATAGACTTTGCCATGTTGGAGCCCGAGGATCTTTTTCAAATTGCTGAATTCTTCGTTATCAGTCACTTGCTTTACCGAAGCATCCCGAACATTGCGAGGCTTACCCCGGAGTGGAAACACGCCGAACGCGTTGCGGCCTACAACGCTCAGGCCCGCAATAGCAAGAGCCTTCGCCGAGTCACCCTCCGTAATGATAAGCGTACACTCGTGGCTCCTGTGTGTTCCGGCCCAGTTGGCATCATCCAACTTGGGAACACCAGTGATACGAGCTTTTTTAGCCCCGTCAGTCTTTTTGAGTTCCTTGTCGACCAAGGTCAGACCCTTGGAAATCAAGTCGTCCAAGACACCGGAGGCGAATACATCCTTGATGAATTTTGGTGGAAAATTGGGTGTATCGGAAATTTTTGAAGTACACTCCGCCTTGGTTTGACTACTGAACGTCGGGTTGATGACTACAGCACTGACAAAGACGAAGAGGGACGCCTTGACTTGGGCGGGCTTCAGGGTCGTACACCGCTTGTCCTTTTGGAGTTCAGCCACGAGTGTCTGTACCACCTTGTCCACGTGAGACCCACCCTTGGTCGTCGCGATCCCGTTGACCCACGAGCACTGTTGGAAACCCCCCGAAGTGGAGTGTCCTATGACCACATTCATATAGGCACCTTCCGTCCTCTTCAGGGTCGTCGACCCATAGGCCGCAAGGCCATGCATCTTCACATAGTCCTCAAGGTTTGGAACTTCGAGCAATTTTGAATTGAAATAGACCTTGGCTTTCGGACACCACAGAGCCGCGTCCCATGCGCGCTTCTCAGCCACCTTGAAAAAGTCTCCGTGTCCGCCGAACCTCTTGAGGTCAGGCGTGAACCCGACCCGAACATAGACCCCATCAGACGTGGACTCGATGATGGGCGGATCACACTTACTCATGTTGTTGTGCCACATCTGACGGTACGTCTTCTTGCCATCACTAATTACGATCCAAAATTTAGTCGAAAATACGTTCGCAAGTTTCGCGCCGTACCCGTTTCGCCCACCCGTGACTCTCTGCTCATCGTCATTATAGTTGGAACTGGTCAACAAGTGACCAAAGATGAGCTCTGGGATCCAGAGCGGGGACCCACTGGCGTCCCGCTCCCGCTCATGTTTTTTGATTGGAATAGCAACTCCCCAATTTTCGATCGAAATTGTGTTATCACACGCATCGATCAGAATCTGGGAAACCTTCTTTTGGTGCAAAGAGTACTGGTCGATGGCGTTGACCAGAACCTCGTCAAATATCTTGACTAGCCCAGGTGATACAGATAGAACAGAAGGTTCAAAAAGTCCAGCCACACGCGTCCAGTACGTTGAGGACTCGGGTGCCAGGGATCCGACGTAAGTGTCGGGTCGCTTAAGGATGTGTTCCACATGGGAAAGACGCTCATATTGCATTTACTAAACTACGTCCCGTGTCTTTAGTTGGAATGGGGCTTTGCATTTGCAACTGAATTGACAACTACGTGCGCCGTCTTGTACAGGTGATCGTAGAACCCGCCAGCCTGAAGCACGAGGTGCGCCAACGTGAATATGACTGCACTCGTTCCGATCGCGGAACCCAATGGGTCTCCGTGATTCTTGGCCACGATGATTTCACCGGCCGTCACGATGGCGACGAAAATGACCGTCTCGATAATAAGAGCCGATGAAGATCCCAAGCTCTTTAAGATACCCTGTGTGTAGTCTGGAGAGACCCGTGCGACCAAGGCCAAAACTATCGCAATAAATGCCAAAACACCCCCTGTAATCAAGATGGGTTTGCTAAATTTGGACTCTTCCTTCTGAATCTTGTCCGTCTTTTGTTCAGAGCCAAAGATGGTAAAGTACCCGGCAAACTCGCGGCACACGTGGTACAAGAAGAAGAGCATAAAGGCAAAAATAAGGTGATTGAAAAACAGATCGGTACGACCACGGGTCGCGGTGAGCCACACAGCGGCTATGGCACCGAACCCACCGGTCGCAAGGGCATCTTGCATAAACTTTGTGGGGTTCTCGGCAACGTACGAAACGTTTCCATTCATCGTTGCCAAAGCGATAAGGGCCGCAATGAGACCACCCTTTCCAAGAATGGCCATCTTTTCAAACCCACCCGTCGCCCATTCAGGCACATCTCTTGGTATCGCGTCAGGTGCTTCTGCGGCTTTTTCAAGGTGTTTTCCTATTGAAACTGCGATAAGTAACAAAATACACGCAGACATTGTTCCACCAACGCCAATACCGACATTCATCGCCTCACTCTCTTTAGCTGGAGGGGGCGCTTCCTGGGGAGCCGGGACAGAGACTGGTCCGGGACTTGGTGCAAGAGCTGCCATCTACTTTTTCACAAGAAAATAAGCAGTACCGGCCGCCAATATTGTCCATAGAACGAGGTGGTCGAGGTTATTCATAGCTTGAATCTGTTCGGGTGGTAAGCGGTTAAACTCCTCCTTGTATCCTGGAGGTTTGAAAGGAAGCCAAATGTACCGACCAAAGGGGACGAGGGTCGGCTTCA
>Ga0214180_1000709_pt1 | contig 11432 bp, 15 predicted proteins | sample TroBogEpilimnion_22_FD_153018 | JGI IMG/M metagenome (GOLD analysis project Ga0214180, IMG submission 153018) | Freshwater microbial communities from Trout Bog Lake, WI - 16OCT2007 epilimnion | ecosystem: Environmental > Aquatic > Freshwater > Lake > Epilimnion/Euphotic zone | place: Trout Bog... | reverse complement strand
GCGGGAATACCTCCTACGGCTAGGGTTTTGGTTCTTTGAAAAAAACTCTATTTTGAGGATTCCCGCTTCTCTTTGATAGTCTGTACTATAGCTGACTACAAATAAATTATTACAGCACTATATCAACGCAAACTATAATCCAACAACAAACCTACAAATATCACCAAACCAAACCAATTATTATTAAGAAAGGCTTTAAAGCACTTTGCTTTATCTCGGTGAAATATTAATGTTTGTTGATAAACAGAAAATCCGGCAGCGATTAAGACACTACCATAATAAAGCCAACTTAACTGCTGTAATTGTCCAACGGCGAGTAATAACATTAAAATAATGAGCTGTAAGATAGCCATAATATGCCTATCGTAGTTGCCGAAAAGTATAGCAGTTGATTTAATACCTATTTTTAAATCATCATCTTTATCGACCATGGCATACATGGTGTCATACACTAAAGCCCATAATACTACCGCCAAATACATAACCCAGGCGACAACAGGGATACTGTTGAGTTGTGCAGAAAACGCCATAGGTACTGCCCAACCAAAGGCTATTCCCAAATAAGCTTGTGGCAATTGTGTGTAGCGTTTCATAAAAGGGTAACTGGCGGCCAGAAATGCTGCAACAAATGACAACATAATAGTGTAGATATTAAGCTGGCAGACCAACACAAAGGCAATCAAACAGAGCAGCACAAAAATTATTAAGGCTTCTTTAGGTTTAACTCGACCCGCAGCAATAGGACGTTGCTGAGTACGCGCCACATGAGGATCAAAATCTCTGTCTGCATAATCGTTAATAACACAACCTGCAGCTCGCATGAGCACAACACCCAGACAAATAACGATTAACACTTTTAGATCGGGCTTCCCTGCACTGGCAACCCATAAAGCCCACAAGGCTGGCCACAATAAAATCAAGGTACCAATGGGTCGATCAAAACGAGCTAATAGCCAATATTGTCTAGCTCGATCTTTGAGATGTTCATTATTAAAAGATATTGCCACTGTCTGCCTCTAATTGTAGCGATGTTAGGTATTTGGGTTAGGGTTTTTAAGCTTAAAGCCTTAAAAATGATATTATAGCCATTAATTTTTTCGAGTGCTGGCTTCCTAAACGGCAAATCATGAAAGCAATCTGTTATCACAATCCGCGCTGCGGAAAATCACGACAAACCCTGCAATTATTAAAAGACCACAGTGTAGCTGTAGAAGTTATTGAATATCTTAAAACACCGCCAACGGCAGAAGTTTTAGATCAGCTATTACAAATGCTCGCTATGCAGCCACGAGAACTCATGCGAAAAAAAGAAACACCTTATAAAGACCTTAGCTTAGATAATTCCAAGCTAGACAGACACGCTCTTATTGAGGCGATGATCGCCAACCCCATACTGATTGAACGCCCCATCGTTGTTGTTGGCGACAAAGCGGCAATCGGTCGTCCACCAGAAGCCGTACTTTCCTTGTTATAGGCACTATTTATGATAAAAATACTCGTTCTTTATTATTCTCGTAATGGCACGACTGCTCAAATGGCTCAACATATTGCAAGAGGCGTAGACTCAGTTAATGGTGCAGAAGCTTTATTAAGAACGGTGCCCGATGTTTCCAGTGTTTGTGAAAAAGTCGCTGACTGCATTCCCAGCCAAGGCGCCATTTATGCAACTCTAGATGACTTAAAACAATGCCATGGTTTAGCCTTAGGTAGCCCTACCCATTTTGGCAATATGGCCGCAGCACTTAAATATTTTATTGATAGCACTACTGAAACCTGGCTTTCTGGTGCATTGATCGGCAAACCTGCTGGTGTATTCACATCTACCGGCAGCTTACATGGCGGTCAAGAAAGCACTTTATTATCAATGATGCTGCCGCTGATGCATCATGGCATGTTGCTTTTAGGCCTACCTTACACAGAAACAGCCTTACGCGAAACCTCATCAGGAGGTACGCCTTATGGACCTAGTCATGCTGCTCTAGAACATAACGACTTAAGCACTCATGAAAAAGACTTATGTCGCGCATTGGGAGCCCGCTTAGCCAGCACTGCCCTACTTTTAAATCAATCATAACAAGCGCATGCCTATCAAACCTAGCTATTATTACAGACTCGCTTTGTGCGGTTATTTTGGACTATTTGCTTTACTCATGTTATGGAACACCGTGTTAGAGCCGACTACAGGTTTACCTGTCGCTTTGATTTTATTACTCACTGTTACACCGTTGTTATTACCCTTGCGAGGCTTACTTAACAACAATCGTAGAAGTTGCTCATGGATGGCTTATATCAGCTTGATTTACTTCATACATGGTTCAGTCGCCACTTACGCTAACAATAGCGAGCGCTTGTATACCAGCTTAGAAACAGTCTTCAGCTTAATGCTTTTTTTCGGTGCTACGCTTTATGTGCACTATACAGGCAAACAAAAATGACCTTGGCAAAACAATTGCCATTGCAGTTTGAGTTTAGAGCCAATCAAACTTTTGAGGATTTTTTTCCTGGCAATCATTCAGAAGTGCTGAATCATTTACTAAACGCCAGTGTAGGTTTGGGTGAGCGACAAGTTTTTATCTGGGGGTTATCCGGTTTAGGCAAAAGTCATTTACTACAAGCCTGCTGCCACAGAGCTCAAAATGCTGGATTAAGTTCATTTTACTTTTCTTTATCAGCATTGGAACTACCCGATCCTGAACTACTCACCGGACTAGAGATGTTTGATGTTGTTTGTTTTGACAATATGGAACAGATAGCCGGAAATACTGCTTGGGAGGAGGCTTTTTTTAATTTTTTTAATCGGCATCGCGATCAAGATCATAGCCTAATAATGTCCGCCAACTGCGCTCCTAATCAGATAGCGATACAGTTACCAGACCTTAAAACACGTCTAAATTGGGGATTAACTTTAAAATTACAGCCCCTGTCTGATAATGACAAAATCAAAGCCTTAATTTTTAAAGCTGACAAAATGGGCTTTCAAATATCAACTCAAGTAGGACATTTTTTGTTAACTCATTATGAAAGAGACCTGCCGAGCTTATGGGCATTGTTAACGAAACTAGACCAAGCTTCATTAGCCGCCAAACGCAAACTAACCATCCCTTTCTTAAAACAAATTCTTAGTGAATGATTAAGCACCGTCTTTGGGAGAGCAGTTATTTACATATATGAAATCGATGCTGGTAACGATAAAAAACACCGTAGGCAATCACCACAATGTTGTCATTCTTGCATAGCAAAATATTATTGTGTGTAGGTCTAAGACTGAGTTAGCGATAGCGTAACCCGACCTGTCATACAAAAGCACGTAGTGGCGCTTCCGGCACAGGATCGATATGATTGCCGGAAATGCTTTACTCGCTTACGCCCGTAAAGTTTTATTCCGACCTAAATCAACTATTTTGTGGGAGCGGCTTTAGCCGCTCCCACAAATCGACAAGTTTCTTACATTATTTTTGTATGATGACTTTATCATCAATAACTAATTCAGAAATCCCACCTAAAGCTGCACGCAAGGTACAAGAGGCTTTCTTAAAGCCACCTTTGGCAGCATTTTCACCCAACCATATTAAAGTAATATAAGTATCTTTATCACTTTTGGTTTCACTAGGAAAAAACACCTGCTCTCCTGTTTCTTTTTTAATGAGTATAGGGCATTTCTCGCTAGCCATAGTTTGTATGGCCACATAATTTCTAATCGACGCTGCGGCCTCTTTTTGCTCGTTTGAAGGCTCTTGTTTGCTAAGGCCCACCATAATAAAACCAGCTGCAAAAACTGCAACTATAGCGAGAACGATTTTCATTGTTTCAGACATACCTTAACTCCCCTTACATTATGAAATAAAAACACTTTTGCCCTAATCAGCCTTAACACTTAAAACACTCTAGCGTTTACGCTCATCAACCTTACTATTGAGTAAGCGGATGATACACACATAATCTATATGTGTATACCTAACAAAAAACGACTGTATGAACATAGATATCAGAACGCATCGTTCCTACTCTGAGGGTCACTGCCCACAGTTAAGAAATATTTGAACTTATTGTAGGCCGGAATAAGGCTTTTCGAGCGAAAACGAGTAAAGCGTTTACGGCATAGGCACTGCTCCTGTAGCGATAATGCGGTTATTTTCAAACTTGTAAGCTAAACAATATCAATCCAACTTAAATCTACCTATAAAGTCGGCAATAACTGCCGACAAATTGTAAGACAAAATCTTTTTTATTAGCTTTTAGAAATCAAGCAACCGCGCTCAATTATTCTTTAAAGAAAGATGAATTAAAGCAAGTCTTCATTAAGCCTTAACTCCTTACTCATATCCACTAAATAACAATAAGCACATGATTTTATGGTATAAAAATAAAATATACAAACCATAAAACGCGCCAAAGAACTCTAAAAAGCAAGAAAAACCTAAAAACACTCGACCAACACAGTCATTATTTCTTTATAAATAATCATAAAAAACACGACAAATACTTCCACTTTTTCTGTACAAAATATTCTAAATATTTATACTATCAACTCCTAAATTCCTGTACGAAAAATAATAAAATAGCTTTGTAAACGACTTAAAGACTAAGGAGTAAATTATTATGGGTTCTAATAGTTTCATGAGTACTCTGCAAAAAGCAGAAGAAGAAAACAAACATCTATTAAGTGAGATTATATCTAAATCGATCATATCGCTAAAAGCTCAAAAAGCACTCACCGAAAGAGAAAGAGACCAACCTAAACCATTCGAAATTGCTCAATTAATTGCTCATGACATCAGCTTATCTGCTGCTGTCCTATACTGCAATTACTCTATAAAAAATACCGAAAGCAATTTCTCTCGCAGTAACTAACGCAAGGCCTGCGATGAAACGCATTGGAATCAAAGAAGCAGAAACCACGAATTGACATTTCTGATCCTATAGAATTAGAAAGCTCTAAGGCAAAGTAATGACCGACAAAATGAGTCAACTCTCCCCGTCATTCACTTAAATCTGGAACAGAAAATAGCTGATTAGCAATATTAACCGCCATTTCTATATGCGCAGGGGTACCGGCAATAGGATCGTCCTCAAAAAAAGGCATCATAGTCATAGAATGAATCGTACGAATTCTTAACCTTAACTCATCTTCGTTTAACTTTAAAAAAGTTTGGGTGTTATTGCGTTGACCGGCAATAATCCAAAGCGGAATCAAAACATCAGTTTCTGGATTAAGCAGTGTTTTGATTTTAGCCTGCTTAAGATAGCGATTCATAAAAAATATGAGTACTTTTCGGGGCGGCCTTGATAACTCACCAATCATGGTATTAACAACGTTTCTAGTTAAAACACTTAAAGGTTGATCAGCTGGATGCTGATTTATAATAGCCGCTACTTTTGAAATACTTTTACTACGTCGCCTCATAAAAACATAAACATAGATGTCATCAAACTTTTTGAAGTGATGAAATATAGTGCCTATCGCATGACCCGAGTGGTCAGCTAAATCTCGAGTACTAATTGCTTCTAATTCGCCTGTTCCAAACAACACTTCTGCTCGAGCCAACTCTTCTATAGCCTGCTTAATATCTTCAATGGTTCTTTTAGATCTCTCTTGCTTGGGGGTTTTAAAACCAAATTCCTCAAAATAATCCATTTAACGACCTTTATAATAAAATTCATGCAATATGTTTGTAAGCTTTCTACCGACTAGCCTACTCACCAACCTTGCAATATCCAGCGAGCCATAAACCCCTAGAACCGCATTTAATTTAAGTAATTAGCCTTAAATTAATAATTTAAAACCATCTATTTGGAGTATGCCTAAACAATCTTTCAAAATTTAACAAAACCGAATGATTTAGTTAATTATAGCTATAAAATAACACCAAGCTATTAATTTTATTTGAGTTATAGGTAATTTAAAAATTAGATCACAATTATTAATAATTTGTATATAATTCACCGTAAGTAAAAAGCTGTAAGCATTGTATTAAATTACTGACATTGATTTATTAAAAACACCAAAAGTACTATACAAAAAAATCTTAATCCGCCTAGAGAATAAAGTATGGATTTTATTAACAATCTGAAAACAGCAGAACAAAATGTTGATTATATAGTGAACAATATTATTCCATCTACTCCAATACCGATAAAGACTCAAAACATCCAATCCGAAACTGAATTAATTACTCAAGATTTTCGGTTATTATCTACGGTGCTTTTCTGTGATTATATTATCAAAAACACCGAAACCACTACTAAAGGCCTAAAGAAATGAGCTACATGAATACCTCAAAAACAGAGGAGGCTAATGAAACCTTACTTGATAATATTATTATTCCATCTAGGCCGACTATACTGTTAAAGATTCAAAAAGCTCAAGCTGATAAGGATGGCGTTAATTTAGTTGAAATTGCAGAATTAATTGCTCAGGATATAGGCCTATCTGCAGCTGTGTTAAAAACCATTAATTCTGCTTATTATGGCTTAGCAGATAAAGTAAGCTCTATAAGGCAGGCGGTTTTCTTACTAGGCATGAATAGAATTTATATCTTAGTTGCGGCCTTGTCTCTACGTAAGATTGCCGAAACTAGTAGATGTTTAGATCTTGATTTGTTTTGGGATCATAGTGTAGAAATTGCTTCTAGCTCTGTGTTTATCGCCCAACATCTAGACAACATTAATACTGATGATGCGCAATTATTTGGACTGTTTCATGATTGTGGTAAAGTTTTATTAGCGCAGCAATTTGATGACTATCAAGAGACCTTGAAAACAGCAGCGGGAATAGAAGATTCCTTAATAAATTTCGAAAGACTACGGCATGGCACCGATCACGCTTTAGTCGGTGCTTTATTAAGCCATGCTTGGTGCTTACCAACCTCCATTACCCTCGCCATTAGACACCATCATGCCATTACTGCCTTTCGTGAGGGTATCTTGTCAGATGAAGTGCTAGCCTTATTAGCTGTTAATTTTTTAGCAGAATCATTAACTAATCATAATAATGACTACAATTATAATGAATGGTCAATTCATGCTGATGAGTTCATGGAAACTCTAAAAATAACTGAAAATGATGTAATGAATTTGCGCTCCGAATGGCAGACTAAGCAACCCTTAAGTTAATTGTAGGCCGGAATAAGACCATGCTAGCGGAGCGCGTGGTGGCGTTTCCGGCACAGGAGTGGACCTATGCCGGAAACGCTTTACTCTCTTACGTTCGTAAAGTCTTATTCCGGCCTACAGCTCTAACTAATTGTAAATATCGATCGTAATGTAGTTGCGTAGGATGGTTAGAGCGCTAGCGAAACCCATCATATTTCATTCGCTTGATGGGTTTCACTTTGTTCTACCCATCCTACAATCTAAGCACCCCTAAAAATCATTACTATGATCATCGTTTTCAGTCAAATGCATCGCACTATCATCAAGCAGATGAGATTTCTCACAACCCAGCTTTATCATTAAACGTACTTCATTCTTTGAATCGGCTGAATTCAAGGTATCGTCATAACTTATTTTACCCGCCAAATATAAATCATAGAGTGCTTGATCAAAGGTCTGCATAGACTGCTCTCTCGAGTTCTTCATTAACTCTTTAAGCTTATGAATTTCACCTTTACGGATATAATCTTTGATCAATGGCGTATTAATTAATATTTCTACTGCTGGATATCGACCTAAGCCATCAGTTCGTTTGATAAGTTGCTGAGCAACAATGCCTTTCAGATTTAGCGATAAATCTAACAATAACTGATTATGCATTTCATCAGGGAAAAAATGTAAAATCCGCTCTAAAGCTTGGTCAGCATTGTTTGCATGTAGCGTAGACAAACATAAATGTCCTGTTTCAGCAAAGGTAATAGCATTCTGCATGGTTTCTCGGGTTCTAATTTCACCGATCAAAATAACGTCCGGAGCTTGTCTTAAGGTATTTTTTAAAGCGACTTCATAAGATTCAGTGTCAATTCCCACTTCACGCTGAGTAACAATACAACCTAAATGAGGATGATGGAACTCTATTGGATCTTCAATAGTTATAATATGGCCACTACTATTCTGATTCCTATATTTAATTAAGGCCGCTAATGAAGTTGATTTCCCGGTACCGGTACCACCAACAAAAATAATCAAACCGCGCTTTTCCATAATCATGGTTTTTAAAATAGGCGGTAAATTTAAGTCTTCAGCATCAGGAATATTATTTTCAATTCGTCGTAACACCATACCTGCACAATTACGCTGGGTAAAGGCGCTGACCCTAAATCGACCTAGCTCATTAACATTAATTGCAAACTGACACTCTTTAGTTTTTTCAAACTCATGCTTTTGTCGCTGATCCATAATACTTAATACCAGTACTAGGGTTTGCTCAGCCGTTAAAGGCATGTCAGTCGCGGGCAATAAACTACCATCAACTTTTAGGGTAGGCGCTCTTTCTGCAGTGATAAACAAGTCAGAGGCTTTTTTTTGCACCATTAGTACCAGTAAGTCATTAAAATCCACAAAGCCTCCTAATAAAACAAGGCTTTATCAACGGCTTTTGTCGCCGCTATTTGCGAATTGACCAGACCTTTATCTACCAATTCTTTCAAACTTTGATCCAAGGTTTGCATACCATCTCTACGCCCTGTTTGTATCGCCGAATACATTTGTGCCACTTTAGCTTCACGAATCAGATTTCTAATCGCTGAAGTACCGACCATAATTTCATGGGCAGCAATACGACCACCGCCAATTTTCTTCATGAGTGTTTGTGAAATAACAGCCTGCAAAGATTCTGATAACATGGAGCGTATCATGTCTTTTTCAGCCGAAGGAAACACATCTATAATTCGATCGATGGTTTTAGCGGCGGAACTAGTATGCAAGGTACCAAAAACCAAATGACCGGTCTCAGCTGCTGTTAATGCAAGGCGTATGGTTTCTAAATCACGCATTTCACCGACCATGATAATATCAGGATCTTCACGTAAAGCAGAGCGCAGAGCCTCATTGAAACCTAAGGTATCTCGATGAACTTCTCGCTGATTAATTAAGCATTTTTGGCTTTCATGAACAAATTCAATAGGATCTTCAACAGTCAATATATGAGCATAATCATTGTAATTAATATGATTGATCATGGCAGCTAAGGTTGTTGATTTACCAGAACCTGTTGGCCCTGTGACTAACACTAAACCTCGTGGTTTTCTTGTGACCTCCTCAAAAAACTTAGGTGCCTCTAAGTCAGCTAGTGATAGCACTTTTGAAGGAATCGTTCTAAAGACTGCTGCTGCACCTCGTTCTTGATTAAAAGCATTAACGCGAAACCTTGCAACACCTGGCAATGAAAAAGAAAAATCGACTTCTAAAAATTCCTCATAATCATGACGCTGCTTATCATTCATAATGTCATAAATTAATGCGTGGACGGATTTATGATCCAAGGCAGGAACATCAATACGCCGAACATCACCATCCACTCGAATCATAGGCGGCAAACCTGCAGATAAATGTAAATCAGATGCAATACTTTTAACGGAAAAAGCTAATAACTCAGTAATATCCATAAACGCTCCTTTTAGGTAACTGCAATAAATAAATGATCCACATAGAAAAATACCGATAGCCCCATAGGATCTGCTGAACGAACGCGAAGCGCCTCCTAAAAATAGCTATTTAATCGTTGAAAATTCTTGTATCCGAAATTATACAAACCTCGTAGGGGCGTATTGCATACGTCCTATTAAATAAGCTTTGGATAAATGGGCGTATGCAATACGCCCCTACCGGCCATCAGCACAATGTTATCTAAGAGTGACACCTTGCTTTTTAAAGACAGTGCGGTTTAATAGTAGCCAGTAAATCCATCACAACCCTAAATTCACATGATATCTAGTCGACTAAAAGAAATACTCAGCCAAATTAAAGAAGCAGAAATAAGCTACCATCGTGAACCTGGCTCGGTTTTATTATTAGCGGTGAGTAAAACTAAGCCATCCGCAGACATTGCCCTAGCCTATCAAGCTGGGCAACGTCATTTTGGTGAAAACTATTGTCAAGAAGCCTTAATAAAACAACGTGAATTAGGCGCTTTTGCTATTACTTGGCATTTTATTGGCCCGATACAATCTAATAAAACCAAAGCTATCGCCTGCCATTTTGATTGGGTACATAGCGTCGATAGCTTAGCTATTGCTCAGCGCCTTAGCAAGCAACGCCCGGCTAACTTAACACCATTAAATGTATGCTTACAAATTAATATGAGTAATGAACTCAGCAAATCAGGCATCAGCCTTGACGAATTTCCAGAACTTTGTGAACAAGTTGCTGCTTTACCTAACATAAAGCTGCGTGGCGTTATGACTATCCCAGCACCCGAAGATGATTTTGAAAAACAACGTCAACCTTATAAAAAGCTGTGTGAAGCCATTAATCAACTTGATCGCTTTAAACTAGATACTCTGTCTTTTGGCATGAGTGGCGACTTAGTCGCAGCGATTGCAGAAGGCTCAACTATAGTTCGAGTTGGCAGTGCCTTATTTGGTGCTAGGAATTAACTCTTATCGCTATAAATATCATTGCAGTTCTGCTCTAGTCGAAGGACTATTACTTTGAAACACCGTAGGCAAAGTTTGCGACCTGTCCCGTGTGCCAATTAAAAGCACTTGTAGGCCGGAATAAGACTTTACGAGCGTAAGCGAGTAAAGCGTTTCCGGCATAGGCATTGCTCACATTGCAGGAAACGCCACCACGCGCTGCGCTTATGGCCTTATTCCGGCCTACAGCTAAAAAGCTAACTGTCCAACCTTTAGTTACTAGCCAAAATAATTAAGTGATCTCTTTAAAAGCGGGTGCTACCATAGCCGCTCTAAACAACCCTTTGCTATTTACAATCTAGGAATATCATTATGCCAAAATTTATTATCGAACGTGAAATCCCAGGTGCTGGCACTTTAAGCGCTCAGGACTTACAAGGCATTTCACAAAAATCTTGTAGCGTCCTCAATGATTTAGGTCCAAAAATTCAATGGTTAGAAAGTTATGTAACGGATAACAAAGTCTACTGTGTCTATATCGCACCCGATGCAGAAACCATTAAAACACACGCTGAACAAGGTGGTTTTCCTGCCAATCATATTTCTGAAGTTAAGACCATTATTGATCCGACTACAGCTGAAAGCTAAGGAATGCGTCGGGTTAGGCTATCGAGACTATGAAAGTATTCTTTTTATTCCCCTCTTTAGCAAAGAGGGGTTAGGGGAGATTTGATCTATTAAAGAATTATTATTAAATACCAATAACCTATGACTTAATAAAATCCCCCTCGATCCCCCTTTTACAAAGGGGGAAGCTACATTCATAATACTTTCACAGTCTCTATCGCTAACCCGACCTAAGGCTTAAGCCTGCTTATCAAGCTCCTGCAAATGCTTTAACTTTTCTTTGATCTTAATTTCTAA
>Ga0214180_1000701_pt1 | contig 11542 bp, 11 predicted proteins | sample TroBogEpilimnion_22_FD_153018 | JGI IMG/M metagenome (GOLD analysis project Ga0214180, IMG submission 153018) | Freshwater microbial communities from Trout Bog Lake, WI - 16OCT2007 epilimnion | ecosystem: Environmental > Aquatic > Freshwater > Lake > Epilimnion/Euphotic zone | place: Trout Bog... | reverse complement strand
AGCGACGGCAGCGTCGGGTGCTCCGGCGGCAGGCCGATATGGTTTTTACCGGCGAGCGGTTCCTCCAGCCCCAGCGGCAGGCGGTACTGATAACGCCCGGTGATCAGCGCCAGCCGGGTGGCCGAGCAGACCGCCGAATTGGCATAGGCCTGCGTGAAGCGCACGCCGCGTTCGGCGATGCGGTCGATGTTCGGCGTCGCATACTCGCGCCTTCCGTTGCACGAGATGTCGGCAAAGCCGAGGTCGTCGGCCAGGATGAGGACGATGTTGGGTTTGTCGGCCATGGCGCTGTTTCCTCCGTTGCCGCGGAGTGAACCATGAATCCCCATCCGCCGGGAGGTGTGGTAACGTCGGCCCATGAAGATTTGCGTTGTTACCCCGTATTTCGAAACCAGCGACGACTGGGTCCGTCAGGCGCATGAGAGCGTGAAGGCGCAGACGGCGCAGGCACATCATATCCTGGTGTGCGATGGCTCGCGCCCGGCGCAAATCGTGGATTTCCGCGGTACGCATATCGTGTTGCAACGCAACTACCGGGATTACGGCAACACGCCGCGGCTGATCGGCTGCTATCAGGCGATGGCGATGGAGGCCGATGCGATTGCGTTCCTGGACGCCGACAACTGGTTCTATCCCGGCCATCTGGAGGGACTGCTGCGATTCGCCGTCGACAACAACCTCGACGCGGTCTCATCCGCTCGGATGCTGCACCGGCTGGATGGGTCGACGATGGTGAAATGCCCGGTGGTGGATGGGCGCAAGTTCATCGATACCAACTGTCTGCTGGTGATGAAGCCGGCTTTCCGGCACCTGATCGCCTGGACGCTGCAGCCGCAGGACGTCGCTGCTGTCATGGACCAATTCGTGTGGAACCATCTGCTGGCCAGCGGCACGCGCATGGGGTTCCTGGACGTGGCGACGGTCGCGTATCGCACCCGGCACCAAACCCATTACGCGATCGCGGGTGAGGTGGCGCCGCCCGAGGCCGTGCACCGCACCGATACCCACGGGGATCGGTATCACTGAAACGCGGCGAACACGTCGCGTAGCGCCGTTGTCTGGTTCCCGTCGGCGGATAGCGGCACGAGGATCGGGCTGGAGATGCCGGCGTCCCGCCATGCCTCCAACCCCTCGCGCACCTGGGATGCCGAACCGGACAGGGTGGTGTCGGCCAGAAAACGATCTGTCAGATACCGGGGAATGTCCGCCTGCCGGTTTTCGGCGACGGCGGCGGCGATGGCCGCCATTTCCTCGGTGTAGCCCGCTTCGATCCAGTAGTTCCGGTAGTTCGGCATCAGCGCGTAGTGGACCATGGCTTGGCGCAGGACCGCGCGTGCGACGGAAGGATCGGGGTCGAAGCAGACGCGGATGCGGTTGCCGATGAAGAAACCGGGGTCGTTGCGTTTGGCATCTGGCAGCGCGGCCAGCGAGTCCGCCATGTGCGACCGGCAGCCGCTGGAAAACAGCATGCCGTCGCCGATTTCTCCGGCGAGCGCGATCATGCGTTTGCGCAATGTGGCCAGGACGATGGGCGGCAGAGGTCCGTAGCCGGTGCAGGCTCGGTATTTGTTCACGAACGACCGGATGTCGCCGAGCGGTTTGCCGGGTGTGACGCCCATGCGGACATAGGCGGGTGCGTGCGCGATGCCGATGCCGAATTGGAAGCGGCCGCGTGTTACCTCATGCAGATAAGCGGCGGTCTGCGCGTATTCGTCCACGGTCTGGGCGTAGATCGGGGCGATGGCGCTGGCGATGGTTATGCGTTGGGTGGCGAAGGCCAAGCCCATGCACTGGCCCATCGCGCCTTGGGAGCTGGAAATGGACAGGCTGGGGAATCCGCGTGCCTCGATCTCCCGAGCGAGGTCGAGGGCGGCGAGGCGCTGGGCAGGCGGGGCGGCGAGGTTGAGGCCGGGTAATGGAATGGTCGGCATCGTTGGCTCCTATCGGCGTTATGCCGACGCTATCGCATCGTTGTTAGGCGGCAGGAGCCGCGCCACCGGTGTGCCATCGCGGACGATGATGAATTCGGTTTCCTCACCGCGTTCCAGCGCATCGAGCAATTGGGGCAGGATGGCTTCGGCTTCAAGCAAATCGACGATCGGCATGGCTACTCCCCCGCCCGTGGCACGGCGGTTCGCCGCCCGGTCAGATCGTCGCCGGCCGAACGGGGCATCAGCAGCGCCACCGGCGCCGCCGCCGTTGTCAGCAGGCCCACGACCAGGAACGCGATGCTAAAATCCATCGGTGTCGGCGCGGTATGGCCGGAGAATGTGCCGGCAACTGCCAGCGACATCGCCCCGGCCGAGACGCCGATCGTCGCGGCCAATTGTTGGCCGGCGGTATACAGGCTGGTCGCGGAACTCATGCGTGCCCGAGGCACATCGCCGTAAGCCAGCGTGTTGTAGGCGGTGAACTGCAACGATCGCATGAAGCCGCCGATCAGCAGGATCAGATAGATCGCCGCCGCCGGCCACGTGGGACGGAACGCCGCGCATAGCGACAGCATGATGCCGGAGAACAACCCGTTCCAGATCAACGTGTCGCGGAAGCCGAACAGCCGCAGCGCCCGTTGGGTCACCGGCTTCATGACCAACGCGCCGGCGGAACTCGCGAAGGTGATCAGGCCGCTCTCCACGGCTTCCTTGCCAAAGCCGACCTGGAGCATCATCGGCAGAAGGAATGGGATGGCGCCGATACCGGTGCGGAACAGCATCATCGCGACGAACGCCACCCCGAAACAGGGCAGCCTCAGGAGCGTGAAGTCCAGCACCGGTTCGGCGTGCCGGCGGGCGTGCAGGAAGTACAGAAACACCGCCACACCGCCGGCAGTCAGCATCGCCTCGGTCGCCCAGAGGGGAACGACGCCGCGGCCGAGCGTCTCGAACCCGAACATCAGACCGACGAGGGCGATACCGGTCAGCAGCAGGCCTCGGGCGTCGAAGCGGCCGCGCGGGGGTTCGCGGACGTCCTCGATGAACAGCGTGACCAGGACGAAGCCCAGGATGCCGATGGGGATATTAATGTTGAAAATCCATCGCCAGTTCAGATAGGTGACGATGAAGCCGCCCAGCGGCGGGCCGACGACGGGGCCGAGCAGGGCAGGGGTGGTGAGCCATGCCATGGCGGCGACGAGCTCGGTTTTCGCCGCCGTGCGCAGCAGCAGCAGCCGCCCGACCGGCACCATCATGGCGCCGCCCAGTCCCTGGAGGATGCGGCTGCACACCAGGAACGCCAGGCTGTCGGACTGACCGCACAGCACGGACCCGATGGTGAACACCACGATGGCGATGCGGAACACGTTGCGGGCGCCGTAGCGGTCGGCGATCCAGCCGCTGGCCGGAATGAACACAGCGAGGCTGAGCAGGTACGAGGTCAGCGCCACGCTCATGTGCTGGGGATCGTAGCCGAACACCTTGGCCATGGTCGGCAGCGCCGTGGCGATGACCGTGGAGTCCAGGTTCTGCATGAACATGGCGGTCGCGACAATCATCGCGGTCATGCGGGTGCGGCGTGTTGTGGCGTTGGGGGAGCGCTTGGCCTCGGACATGGGGCCATTGTCGTCCCTGCGGGCGCGGGAGGAAAGCCCTGGCAATTTTTGTGCGATCCGTGGGTACGGATGTGTGCGGCGTTAACCTTTCGTTAACCCGGCCCCCTTATGAAGTTCGAGCCGGCGGGAATAGTCCCACCGGCTCAACCCAAGGAGTCATACGATGCGAGGACATCGTGTACTTCTGCTGCTGATCATACGGATCGGGCCCTATTGGGTCAAGATTCTTATCGTTCGGCGGTAGGAGTGGGCCAGCCCTTTCGGGGGCTGGCTCGTTCCTGGGTGAGGCGCTTGGCTTGCCGGGCGGCGGCGGCTGCCTTACCGTTTTGGCAACCTGCAACGGAAACGGTCCAGACACCATGAGCACCATCGAACTCGTCGATCCCGAATTGCGTCCGACCCTGGCGCAGTGGCCTCAGGCTTCGCTGTCGGCGGAGACGCTGGCGGGGCGGCGGGTGGATGCGTTGAAGGGGTTGGACGCGCTGCCGAAGCCGGTTTTGCCGGACATTGTGACGGGGGAGATCCATGTCAGCAGCGCGTTCGGCGCGGGGCCGATCCGGGTGCTGACGTATCGGCCGGCGGCGTCGGACGTGCCGCTGCCGGCGATCGTGCATATCCATGGCGGCGGGTTCGTGATGGGCGCGCCGGAGATGAAGGATATCGAAAACCGGATTTTCGCGTCGGAGCTGAAATGCGCGATTTATTCGGTGGATCATCGGTTGGCGCCGGAAACGCCGCATCCGGGGCCGGTGGAGGATATTTATTCCGTGTTCGTCTGGCTGCACGCGAACGCCGCTTCGTTGGGGCTCGATCCGGATCGGATCGGCATCAAAGGCGAAAGCGGCGGCGGCGGGTTCGCGGCCGGGGCGGCCTTGTTCGCTCGGGATCGGGATGGGCCGAAATTCGCGTTTCAGCATTTGATTTATCCGATGATCGACGACCGGTCGGCGGTGCGGACGGATTTGCATCCTTATGTGGGGGAGTTCGTTTGGACGCAGGCGAATAATTATTTCGGCTGGAAATCGCTGCTGGGGCGCGAGCCGGGCGGAGATGGGGTTTCGCCTTACGCCGCGGCGTCTCGGGCGGCGGATGTTTCGGGTTTGCCGCCGACTTATATCTCGGTTGGCGGGTTGGATTTGTTTTTGGAGGAGAATTACGTTTACGCAGATCGGTTAAGCCGAGCGGGGGTGGCGGTGGAATTTCATATGTATCCGCGGGCGTTTCATGGATTTTACCGGTCGCCGGGGGCTCAGGTGACGCAGCAGGCGGAGCGGGATACGAGGGAGGCTTTGAGAAGGTTTTTGTGGGGGTAGCTGTCAAGAGGCTACCATTGTTATACGCACGGTGGGCGTGGCTCTCACATCCGGAGCCCAGAACTGTGGCATGTGCATTATGTCAGGTCAGAGGGCAGGACTCGCCAACTTTGATCATTCCCTCTTCCTGCATTAGCCGCTCGGCCAATTTGAGCGCTTTCTCATCCTCCAACGTAAAGTGCTCGTCGCTGCTATATTGTTCGTCAAGGTTGATGCTCTTTTCCGAAATAACCCAAAGTGTCAGCATAAGGTGAAGGTTGAAGGCACGGCGGGCCACGTCTCTTTCGAAGACTGGAAATTGGCGAGTTCCGGCGATCGGCCCACGCAGTTCGTCGCTTGAAATTTCTACTTTGGTGCTGGCTCTAACGATGTCATGATTCGATACATGCGCGGCGCCAGAAAGTTCATCATACATGCGTCCAATTGATTTTTCGAGAGCTGCAATATTCGGGGCGCGTTTTTTTTCTTCTGTCCAGTTCTTATAGAAATTAATTGGGCCAATATCTCCATTTCTTGCCGGATTAAGATAAGTGCCTGTATATACCGCCCCTCCTCTATAGCCCTTTCACAAAGGGGTATTCCGATAACAAAGCCGGCAAAAAGAGATTCACGCTCTTCACTGGTCGGTGTGATAGGTACGATCTTGCCATGAGTTCGATGTAGGGCAGCAGAAAGCACCCCCATGATCAACATGTGAGCATCATTCATTCGACCATATGCCGCCCTGGTCTGTTTACAAACCTTGTCGCCATAGAGTTTTTGCAGACCGAACAGCATGGCAGCCGGTTCTATAAGTGCCCGTTGATAGGACTCTATCTCTGCTTCATCGGCATCAGATATGCTCGAAAGCGTCATAATCATCCTACTAACCGTGGTTTCGTGGTGTCGCCGCAATTATAGTACTGCGCGATCTCGCTGAGCAACCCTTCGCCGTCACGCCGCGCCAGCGTGTTCCTTCTCTGGTGCACTGGTGCGCAGTGACTTGAATGCTTGGCCAAGGTTCTTACCCCGGTCTTGGCCTGCCCTTACGCGGATCAACTCCCGCTCACACCCCGCCAACCCGCTGAAGAACGTCAACGCTAACCGCCCCTGTACGGTGGCCATGTCCGTCATGTGTCGCTACAGGTTTGGAAGCCCGTCTGCACTCGGTACTCGTGGCAACCTTGTCCAACATGTAAGGAGGCGAACGCGCTAGATGGACGAGTAGCATAACCGGAAACACGCCTTTGGCCACAAGCGGGCCAAGTTATTGTGTTGTGGACGCGGTCGGGTCAGCATGTGAACTAGGAAACCATAGTTGCCACTTAACTGCATCAGCCGTATCGTCGCTCACTACTTGGGGTGAGGAGTCGAGGATGCGGCGTATTTCTTGGATCGCTGGGCTGGCGTTGCTGTTGACGAGCGGCTGTGCGGCAAACGGTCCGCAAACGCGAACTTCGGAGTCATCGGCCACATCGGCCCCGCAGGGTATGAGTTCGGCGGAAATGCCATCCTTCGATGCCATGATCCAGACATTGCCCAACCGGGCTGCGCTGAAGGCGACCGTCGCGGAAGCCGTGCGTCGGCACGATTATCGCGCGGCACTTGCCATGGAGCAAGCTTGGGTAAAGCGGAATCCGGACGATCTGGAGGTCCGCGACGAAGAGCCGATGCTCTATCTGGCAACTGGCGATATCGCGGGATGGGAGCGTTCGCGTGGCGAACTGACGGCGGTATTTGCCCGGGTTCGCGGCCGCGGAACCCTGCCTGCTCGGCCGGGCTTCGCAATCGATGTATTTAAGGCTGGCGACAAAACTGTGGTGGCTCAACAATGTTACGAGCGCGCCGGACGCTTCGGGGTCATGTATCGGTTCGATGTGACAGGACAGGACCACAAAACTCAATCGTTCTTCACGGTTGAATCGCCCGAGGCCGATAATCAGATCGCACGGGAAATGGGCCGGAAATCGCCCGTGTTTTTTCTCGATTACAATCGGCCAGGTGTCCATGAGTCGGTCGAGGTCATGGATCGCGTGCCGCCCTATCCAGCACTGCGCACGCGTGTCATGGACTATATCGCCAATCCAAAACCAGCCAGCAGTTCGACACAGGCGCGGCTGGCAAACTACGGGTGCGAGTTTGCCGGCACCGGAGCACGACCTTAGTCCCCGACAAATCGTGCTAGGCTCATAGGTTCGAACCATCGCTGTGCGATGGATGGCAGGGCATACGGCAGGCGGCTTACTGCCGCTATGTCATCCCCGGTGAATGCCGAGGACCGGCCTCTTTTGAGAAATTTTGTCCTTGACACAACCCTCGGTTGATGTTCTTCTTACGTTCATGTCTACCGCCGCCGCCCCCACCACCCAAGACGACATGTCCGGTTCCGACCAGGACCGGCGGGACGCGGGCGCGCCTCGGGGTTTTGCCGGCGTTCTTCTCGTGGTCCGCGCCTTGGCCGACTTCGGGCGCCAGATGCTGGCGACGGTGCGGCAGGGCTGCAATGACAGCCACGACCGCGCAGCCGTCGCGGGGATCAAGCTTCGTTTCCGGACATTGGATCTCGCGGCGATTATCGCGCGCATCACGCGCGGGCTGGCACTCGCCGCGGCCCTGGAAACAAGACTGGAAACACTGACCGCTCGGGTGCCGGCGGAACGTGGGTCCGACGAACCACGCAATCCTCAGCCGCGCGAGCAGACAGCGAAGGTAGCCAACGAAGGATTGCCGAGCGCCGCGGCGATCGCGAAGCGTTTGCGGCAGCGGCCGATCGGTGTGGTGCTCGCGGAAATCTGCCGCGAATTGGGCATTTCGCCGAGCGACCCGCTCTGGAACCAAGCGTTTGTGCCGATCCTGATCCATGGTGGCCGTCCGCCCTATCCGTCCAATGACGAAGACAAACAGCGCTGGGCCGCATCTCCCGTGCTATGGGCCGACCCGGATGTCCGGGACGCGCTGGAATGCCATGCCGCGGCCATTATGTCGCCGAGCGGCGCTGGACCGCCCTGGCTGGGCTATTAAGGACAGGGCGGAGGCGACAACACGGGGCCGGTGACGGCTGGTCCCGCCGTTCCGATTCCCGGTGTTTGGGGGTGGGGACTTGGGGTGCGAACACAAGCCGGCGCCACCTACCGTCCCACCAACCCCAGCCATTGTCCCAGCCGCACAAACTGCGCCTTGATCACCGCCCACAGCAACGAATGAGCGGCTAACGGCACGGGCGCCGGAGTCTGACGCACGGGTTCCGGTGCAGCCGCCTCCGGTTCAGCTGCCGCAGGCGCAACGGGCACTTCGTCCTTCGCGAACTCATCCGCGCAACGCCGCGCGAAATCGGCCATGATGACGTTCGCCACCGCGACCCCGCCGGCCTTGGCAAAATCCGCCAGCACGCCGCCGAGCTGCGCATCCGACACGATTTTCACCAGCGTCCCCGCCGGGTCCTCATGCAGACTGAACCCCACCTTCACGCCAATCCGCGCGGCGCGAAGGTCGGCGGCGCCTCGGCCCTCCAGCGATCCGGTGCAGTTTTCCAGATCGAATTCGGCGCTCGCCCGTCCTTTGAAATTGATTTTCTTCGGACCGAACGTGACCACCATCGCGCCCGGCCAGGACCCGTCCTCGGCCTGAGGCTCCAGCACCGCGCCCGGCATGCAGCTTGCCATGCGCGGCACGTCGGAGAACCGGCGGATGACATCCGCCGGCTTCCCAGGAACGCGAAATTCCCCTTCGAAGTGCATGGTCCGTTACGCCACCGGACGCAGCAGCGGGGCGTGATTGACCGCGCCGAAATACACCTTGGCGTAGCCTTCCGTCGGGGTGGACGGCGACACGCGCGCATCGATCACGTAAAGACCGCCCTTCGCCAGACCGGTCTTGATCGCCGCGCCGATGTCGGACGCCTTTTCCAACTGCACGCCGTCGCCGCCGAACGCCTTGGCGATCGCCGCGAAATTCGGCGAATCCCATTGCGCCAGCGTTTCGTCGAAGCCTTTCGCCACCAGTTTGTGTACTTCCGCGCCGTAGCCGGCATCGTTCCAGATGACCAACACGATATCCAGCTTGTGGCGGACGACGGTTTCGAACTCCTGGATGTTGAACATCGTGGAGCCATCGCCCTCGATCGCGACATGCTTGCGGCCGGGGTTGCCGGCGGCGGTGCCGATCATCACGCCCAGGCCCTGACCGACAGCGCCGAAATTATACGAGTATTGAATTTCGGCCCCTTTCGGCATCGGCATATACATGCCGATCCAGGAGAAGAAGTGCCCGGCGCCGCAGGTCACCAGCACATTTTCCGGCAGCGCCGCGCCGAGATGCCCGGCCAAAGATCGCGGATCGAACCCGTCCGTCGGCGGCGTGAACTGGTGCGGGGCCGCATCCAACACCGCACGGGTTTCCGGCGTGCGCATGCCCTGGCTCCGGTGTTGCCGAGCCTCCAGGGCTTCGTTGATGGCGGCGACCGCTCGGCGGCCGTCGGCTTGGACGTACAGACCCGGAATAACCCCGATTTCTTCCGGCATCGGCTTGATGTCGATACGTGCGACTTCCGCCGCCGGGAAAATCAGGCCGCCTTCCGTGGTGTAGTAGCCAAGCTCCGCGCCGACGCCGAGAACGAAATCGGCTTCCGCCAGCAGTTCCTCGGTGGGGGCGGAGGCGAAGGCGCCGGAAATGCCGACATCCCATTCATGCCCGGCGAACAGGCCCTTGCCCTGCAACGACGTCGCCAGCAGCGCGCCGGTGCGGTCGGCCAACTTCACGATTTCATCGCGCGCGCCGGCCATGATGGCGCCGCGGCCGCCGATGATGACGGGGCGCTTGGCGGCCATCAGCTTCTCGATCACCGGCTCCAATTGATCCGGGTTCGGCGTTTCGATCCGGCGTGGCAGGAATTGCGTCGACGGACGATATTCATAGTCCCAATCGATCTCTTCCTCCTGCAAATCCATCGGCAGGTTGAGCACGACCGGGCAACGGTTGATGCGCGCGGCATAGAACGCCTCGGCGATTTCCTCGGCCATGTTGTCCAGGCTGGTGACGGTGTGGAAGCGTGTGTAGCAGGCCTCGACGAAGCGGCGCTGGTCCATGAGCTGGGTGCGGTTCTTGGAGCCTTCCGCGATGTGGCCCGCGATCAGCACGACGGGGGTCTTGCCGCGATAGGCCGCGATCAGCGACGTGCCGCACTGCGTCAGGCCGGGGCCGCAGGTGACCATGGCGAGGCCGACCTTGCCGGTCGTGCGCGCATAGCCGTCGGCCATGGACACGGCCATGGACTCATGACGGGCGTTGTAGGGCTTCACCGCCTTGTCGCGGCACAGCGCGCCCCAGAGCCACATGTTCCCATCGCCCATCAGGCCGAAAAAGTCGGTGATACCCTCGGCGCGCAGCGACAGCGCAATTGCTTCGTAAGCTTTCATGGTTTCTCGTTCCCTTTGGGTTCGTTGGTCGTGTCAGGTTGCAGGATTCCGCTGGCCCTTCCCCCCATCGCGTCATCCTCGGGCATGACCCGAGGATCGCCCACGGCACCGTGCCGCTTGGGGTCCTCGGGTCATGCCCGAGGATGACGGGGGGAAAGCTTCGCGGCTTCCGATTGGTGTCCCTTTTGGTGGAAATAGTTCTTCCTGTAAAATTCCAGCACCAGATCGCGGTACACGGCGGGCGGATAGCGCGGCGGATCGGCCTCCGACGTGCAGGTCGACAGGCATTCGATCGTGCTGGCCGGATTGGGGCTGTGGAAATAGGCGATGGAGTAGCGGTCGGTGCCGCTGTCGTTGATCACCCCGTGCGGCGTGGACAGGAACCGGTCGTTCGACCAGCGGCGCATGATGTTGCCAAGATTGATCAGAAAAGTCCCCGGAATGACCGGCGGCTGGAACCACTCGCCCGATTGCAGCCGCACCGCCAGCCCTGGCACGTCGGTGCGGGCCAGAGCGGTCATGAAGCTGTTGTCGGTGTGCGGCGCGGCGCCGAAGGTGTTTTCGCTGGTGTCTTCCTGCGGGGGGTAATGCAGGAAGCGCAGATTCGCGTGTTCCTCATTGGCGAAATACGGCGCGAAATGATCCGGTTCCAACCCGAGCGCGACGGCGAAGCCCGGCAGCATACGCGTGCACATCGCCCGCACCGCCTGGAAATACGCCATCATGTCGGCGCGCAACTCCGGCATGTCGTCCGGCCATTGGTTCCGCCCCCGCAGCGGCAGCCCCGCCACAACATCCGGATGATCCGCCGCTCGGTCGTGGCTGACGAAAAAGCTCTCGTTCTGGTTCGGCTTCGTCGCCTGGTGCACGGTCGATGCACCCTGCACCGAGGCGTTCATCGGCATGTAGCCGATATTGTTTTCGTTCAGCCGGAGCTTGAGCTTTTCCTCCAGCGGCAATGCATGGAACCGTTTCGACGCGGCGAAGCCCCGATCGATGGTTTCCTGCGGTACCCCATGCCCCAGCACATACAGAAACCCGACATTCTCGCACGCATGTTGTATTTGCTCGGCCAGATGCGCCAGCGCGCCCGGCTCGCCCGCGAAATACGGGCCGTAATCGATCACCGGAATCGCCGCGGACGCGGCGTCGTAGTCCTGGACGGCGTGCTGCTTGAACAGGTGCATCGGTGGCCCCCTTGTCGGTGGGGGCCACTATAGGCTCAGACCGTCGGCGCGGCCAAGGACGTCAGGTCTTCGTTCCCAACTCATCCCCCACCAGCCGTTCCA
>Ga0214180_1000698_pt1 | contig 11558 bp, 11 predicted proteins | sample TroBogEpilimnion_22_FD_153018 | JGI IMG/M metagenome (GOLD analysis project Ga0214180, IMG submission 153018) | Freshwater microbial communities from Trout Bog Lake, WI - 16OCT2007 epilimnion | ecosystem: Environmental > Aquatic > Freshwater > Lake > Epilimnion/Euphotic zone | place: Trout Bog... | reverse complement strand
GCGCCGGCATGGCTGGGCACGCCGGTGGCTTCCAGGTCGAAGCGCGCGATGGCGTAGCGGCCGGTGACCACGCCGCCATCGGGGCGGGCGGGTTCGGGGATCAGGACATAGCGGTGACGCGACGCCTCGGCCTCGATCAGATCGCGGGTGGAGGGGCTGCCGACTTCCTCGTCGCTGGTGAACAGCACGGTGATGGGCAGTTTCGTTCGGACGCCCGCACGCGACAATTGGCGGATGGCCTCCAGCGACAGGTAATTCCCGCCCTTCATGTCCAGGATTCCGGGTCCCCAGGCTTTGTTGCCTTCGCGGCGAAATGGCACCGGGCCAAACGCGCCGACGGGATGGACGGTGTCCAGATGCCCCATCACCAGAATGCCGGGTTCGCTGGCATGCGGATGCGGGAAACTGGCGCGCACGCAATCCCCGAATCCCATCGTGCCTGCGACACGTTCCGTCCGAGCGCCCGCGACGATCAGGTCGCGGGTCGCGAGGTCCATCATGCGGTTAACCGCGAGCGGGTCGTAAGTCGGACTTTCGGTTTCGACCCAGCGGCGCAACCCGTCCAGCATGGCGTCGGCGTCGAAGGGAAGGTCGTTGGGATTCATGTGTGTCTCCGGCGGCGGTTGCGCGGAGTGTGCGGTGGGATCAGCGCCGTGCCAACCGCGTGGTGCGGTAGAGCGAGACCAGCGGCACCGTCATGCCGATGCTTTCCAAGGTCAGATCGCCGTCCTCGATCGCCTGAGGGGTCTCTGGCCACGACCCGTCAAGTCCGCGACGCAGCAGTTCGGCGCGTATCGCCGTGCTGCTGAGGATCAGTATCTCCCGCAGGCTGGGGATCGTCGTGTAGGCCCAGACGTTGAGCCAAGTCTCGGTTCGGTTGGACGGTGACAGGACCTCGACGATCAAGACGGGGTTGGCGACGTCGTATTCCTCGGTGTCGTAGTCGGTGCAAGTGACGGCGAGTTCCGGGATGCGAAAATTTTCATTGCCCCGGACGCGGGGGACGATACCGGGTTCTGCGATGACGGTACAGTGACTACCTGTCGCATCCAGATGGTTCCCGATCCGCCGACCGACTTCAAGCTGTAGCGCGCCATGGGTCCGGCTCGCCGGTGCCATCGCCACGGCTTCTCCATCGACCAACTGCCAGCGCCCACCGCCGGGTGCATCCCAGGCAAGGAATTCTGGCACGGTCATGACGGGTGGAAGTTTCAAAGCGGGACCCATGGTGTGTTTATACCCCTAAAGAGCCTGCCGCCCCAACAGGATTCATGACCGAGCGGGGCGATGGCGCACGCGCCGCACCTGTGGCAGTGTCGCCTCGTTCCCTTTGCCAAGAAGGATCGATGCGATGCCGGCCTTGACGTTTCCCGCCGTGACCGCCGCCACAGCCGGCGCGCTCGGCATTTGGCACGTACTGCTGATGATCCATGTCGGGCTCGGCCGCGTACGCTACAAAACCGGCCTGGGCGACGGTGGGCATGAGGCGTTGTCCCGCCGCATCCGTATGCACGGCAACCTGACCGAGAACGTGTCGCTGTTCCTGATCCTGATGGCAATCGTGGAATTCTCCGGCGCATGGCCCAAACTGGTCTTCGTGCTCGGGCCGCTGGTCGTGGCGCTGCGGGTTTGCCACGCTTATGGACTGAGCATGCGCTTCGGCCCGGGCCCGAACATATTCCGCGCGGTCGGCGCCGGCGGCACGGCGCTCGCGATGATCGTTCTATCGGCGGCGGCGTTGATGGTGGCGTTGCCACATCTTGCGCATGCGCACTGACCCTCCCGCCCCCCTTCCCGCCGGTTACCGTATCGATCGGATGACCCGGGACGAAGCCGGTCTCCTCGATACCTGGGCCGCCGAGGAAGGCTGGAACCCCGGTCTATCCGACATCGCCACCGCCTGGGCGTTCGATCCCGAGGCCTTGATCGCTCTCCGCCACGGAGACGAATGCGTGGGCGGCGGCGCGATCGTTGCGTACGGCCAGGATGCCGGGTTTATGGGCCTGTTTATCATGCGGGCCGATGTGCGCCGTCAGGGCCTTGGCCGCGTGCTTTGGCACGAACGGCTGCGCCGCCTGCGCGCGCGATTGAAGCCCGATGCGCCGATCGGCATGGATGGCGTGTTCGAGATGGTGCCGTTCTACGAAGCAGGCGGATTTACTTACCTGTACCGCGATTTGCGCTTCCAAGGCGAGGCGGTGGGAACGCTGGACCCGGACGCGGTGCCGCTGGATCGCATTCCCGCAGCGATGGTGGATGAGTACGATGCTTCGGTATCCGGCGGCCTGCCTTCATGCACGCCTGGACGACCCAGCCCAACGGGCAGGGTTACGCCATTCTCCGCGGCGACACATTGGCCGGCTACGGTTATCGGCGCCGCTGCCGCACCGGGCACAAGATCGGCCCGCTCTATGCCGACGACGCGGGGAGCGCCGAACGCCTGCTGGGCAGCCTGCTATCCGGAATTCCTGGCCAAGCCGTGTCGCTCGACGTGCCTGAACCGAACGCCGCGGCCTTGCGCATCATGAAGGACCTCGGCTGGCAGCAATCCTTCGGCTGCGCGCGGATGGTCAATGGCCCCACCCCCGCGATGCAGGTGCCGCGCGTGTACGGCGTGACCTCCTTCGAGTTCGGCTAAATCCCGTTTCAGCCGGAACCGTGACCGGATGACAACAGGGCCGCGTCCGTGCGAGCATCCGCCAAACGCGTGCGAACGATAAAAATCGGGAGAGATGCCATGTCGCCAACCCTCTGGAAGGGCCTGCGATACCTGACCCTGGTGCCATTCGCGGTGGCCCTGGGCAGCGTGTTCTTCTTCAACCGCGTCACCCCGCTGGTGTTCGGATTGCCCGTTTTCATGGTGTGGTGCGTCGGCTGCGTCCTGCTGACTGCCGCCATCATGGCGTTGCTCTATGCCTGCGATCCCGCCAACAAAGCCGACGCGGAGGACGACCGATGAACGCCGCGCTGGTCGTCATCTTCATCGCCATGGGTTTGGCCTTGTTGGCCGGCCTCGCCGCCCGCTACGGCCGCGACATGGATCTGGCGCAATGGACCGTCGCGGCGCGCGGTCTGGGCGGTTTTTTCGTCTTTCTGCTGCTTGCCGGCGAGCATTTCTCGGCCTTCGTCTTCCTCGGCGCCAGCGGTTTCGCGTACGGCAAAGGCGGATCGGCGATTTACGGGTTGGTCTACGCGACGCTGGGCTGGTGCATGGGTTATTGGATGCTGCCGCCGATCTGGCGCTATGCCCGCGCGCACAATCTGCTGTCCCAGCCCGACTTCTTCACCCATAAATATAACAGCCCCGCACTGGGGGTCTTGGTGTCCCTGGTCGGAATCGTGGCCCTGATTCCCTACATGGTTCTCCAGTTCCGAGGCCTGGGCATCATCGTCGCGACCGCGTCGTACGGATCGATTTCCGATTCCATGGCGATCTGGCTCGCCGCCGCGGTCATCAGCGGTTACGTCGTCGTATCGGGTGTGCGCGGGGCGGCGTGGACATCCATCGTCAAAGACATCACCATTTTGGTAGTCGCGGTCTTTTTGGGAACCTACCTCCCCATCCATTACTACGGGAGCCATGGCGCGATGTTCGCGTCCATCGAAGCCGCGAAACCCGGTTTTCTGGCGCTGCCGAAGCTGGGGGAGAACGTCTGGTGGTGGGATTCCTCGATCCTGATCAGCCTGTTGGGTCTGTTCATGTGGCCGCAGGTGTTCGCGTCCATCTACACCGCGAAACATCCGCGGGTGTTCCGCTGGAACGCCGCTGTCATGCCGCTTTACACGCTGCTGACCCTGTTCGTGACGTTCTGCGGCTATGCCGCGATCCAGCAGATACCCGGATTGACCGGCAAGCAGATCGATCTGGCGCTGTTCCAGCTATCGATCAAAACCTTCGATCCATGGTTCGTGGGAGTCGTGGGCGCCGCCGGCATGCTGGCATCTTTGGTGCCGGGATCGGTGATGGTCATGGGTGTCGCGACCCTGTTCGCCAACAATCTCTACCGCCCTGCCCGCCCTGGCGTGAGCGACGCGCACATCGGCACGGTCGCGCGGCTGGCGGTGCCGGTCGTCGCGCTGGTGGTTGTGTATTTCAGCCTGAACGGCGGCTCCACCCTCGTCGCGCTGCTGCTGATGGCCTACAGCTTTATGACCCAACTGGCGCCGTCGCTGTTCATGAGCCTGTCGCGGCGGAACTTCGTCACGCGCCAGGGCGCGATCGCCGGCATCTGCGTCGGCGTCGCGACCGTCGCCTACATCGCGCTGTCCGGCCTGACGCTGGCCCGTATTTTCCCTGGCTTGCCCGAGGAACTGCACGACGTGAACGTCGGCATCGTCGGACTGGTCGCGAATGCGGTCACCATGACAGCGGTCAGTCTGGCGACCCGAGGGAGAACAAGCTCTTCCTGACAAATGTCTCGGAGAGGCGGCATCCGAACGATGCAGCCTTGCGCCGCGCGTCCCAACCCATACCATGCCCCCCAACAACCCCAAGGGAGCTTGGACCCGACCATGAAAGAAAACAGCATCCGCCGCGCCGTCCGCGAAGGCCGCGCCGCGCTCGGCACCGGTCTCAAGGAATTCGCCTCCCGCGGCGTGCCCTGGATCATCGAGGCCGCCGGCTTCGACTACTGCGCCATCGACCATGAGCATGGCGCCTTCGACATGGAAACAATCGCCGATCTGGCAAGCTGGTTCCAGGCCACCAACGTCTCCGCCATCGTGCGCATCCACAAGAATTTCGCGCATTTGATTCCCGGCATCCTCGACCAAGGCATCATGGGCATCCAGGTGTCCGAGATCGAAACCGCCGAGGAAGCCCGCGCGATCGTGCAACTGGCGAAATATCCGCCGATCGGCAATCGCGGCATTTCCGGCCAGGGGCCGCACACCGGCTACAAAAGCTACGGCCGCCGCCACGCCACCGACTACGCGCCCTGGGCGAACGAGAACATCATTCTCTGCCCGTCGATCGAATCGCTCCAAGGTTTGGAAAACGTGGAAGAAATCGCGGCGGTGGAGGGGATCGACATGATCGCCTACGGCCATTCCGACCTCAGCGCGCAGTTGGGCGTGCACCTCGATCTGGAGCATCCGAAATTCAAGGCGGCGATGCGGCGCATCGTGGAGGCCTGCAAGGCGCACGGCAAACTCGCCCGCGGGTCGGCGGAAACCGAAGCGCAGATCGAGGAATACTGGCAGCTCGGGTGCCAAGTGTTGAACCTGCCGGGGAACGACGTCAGCACCTACCTCGATGGCATGAAGGCACGCGCCGCCAAGGCGCATGCCCGCTTGAAGTCGATCGGCGTGCCCGTACCCTGAAACGATCCGGCAGCGTTATGCCGCCGCCGGAACCGGCACTTCTTCGCCCAAGGTATATCGTGTCAGCGTGAACGACACCGCCGCGCCGATCAGCGACAACGCCCCGGCCAGAACGAAGGCCGAGGCGAAGCTGCCCGTAATCTGCACGATGTATCCGGTGATAATCGGCGCCAGCAGACCGAAAATGTTGCCGCCGAGCACCATAAAGGCGAAGGCTTTTCCGCTGTCGGCCTGATTGCGCAGCAGATCGTTGCATAGCGCTGCGTTGGTGGAGGTGGAGGTGCCGCCGAAGCTGATCGGAAAGATCGTCAGCACGATCACGAGCGTCAGGGATTCCACGAATGGGATCAGCATGCCGACCGCGCTGAGAATAAGGCACGTGACCACGACGATCCGCCGCGCACCGGAACGGCGGGTTGCCGGCGTCAGCATCCGGTCGCCGATCCAGTTCATCGTCACGATCACCGCCGCGCCGACCAGGAACGGCACCATGGTCATGACGCCGGATTTCATGATCGACAGGCCGCGCGCGGTTTGCAGATAGTCCGGCAGCCAGCTCAGATACAGATAGACCGTGTAGACCCCGGTACCCTGCGACAGCGCCAGCCCCCACATGGACGGGGAGCGCAACAACCCGCGATACCCCACGCCGCCATGGTCAGCGACCGTTTCCACGCCATGCCGTTCGGACAGGATCCGCTGCCGTTCCGGTTCCGGTATCCAGGTGGTTTTCTCGGGCGTTGCGACCAACATCCGCCACACGGCCACCCAGACGAGCCCGACCGCACCGGTGACGACAAACGACACCCGCCAGGATGTCTCGGCGATCAGCCACGCGACCAGCGGCGCGCTCAGTGCCGGCCCCAGCAGCGTGCCGGCCTGGATAACGCCGACGGCCAAGCCGCGTTCATTGGCGGGTGCCCAGTCGCGGACGCTGCGGTAGCTGACGGGAAAGGTCGGTGCCTCCCCCGCGCCGAGGCCGAGGCGGGTCAGCAACAGGGACGTGTAACCGATCGCCGCGCCGCTGAGCATCTGCGCCACCGACCACACGGCCGCGGCATAAGCCGCCACCCGGTGCGCGCCCAGCGTGTCCACCAGCTTGCCGCCGGGCAGCATCATCAGCACGTAGGCCCAGAGGAAGGAAGAAAACAGGTAGCCGAGGGCGACCGGCGAAAGCCCGAACTCCCCGGCGATGGAGCGGCCGGCGACCGACATGTTGATGCGGTCGAGGTAGCAAATCACATTGAATAGAAAGAGCAGGAAGTACACCCAGTACCGGCGGCGGGTCATCGTTTAGGCTCCGTTTCCTCGGGTTTGTTAATCCCGAGGGTAGCAGAGTCTGACCATGTGTCGAGGCAGGCTGTCTCGGGCCTACCCAGAACCCAGTCGGGTGGTTCGGTACAGCGCGGCCAACGCTACGCTGAACCCGATGCTTTCCAGTTCCAGCATCCCGTCGGAAATCGTCTCCGGCTGTTCCGGCCAGGACCCGTCCGGCCGCCGCCGCAACAGCTCCGCCCGCACCGAGGAACTGCGCAGTATCAAAATCTCCCGCAAACTGGGGATCGTCGTATAGGCCCAGACATTGGCCCAGGTTTCCGCGGCATTGCTGGGGGACAGAATTTCAACCAACAGAACCGGGTCGGGCAGCGCGTAGCCCTCCAGCGGCGTTTCCGAACAGGTCACGCCCAGATCGGGAATGCGGATGTTGCGGTCCGCTCGGATACGGGGGATGACGCCGGGCGTGGGCACGACCACGCAGGGGCCGCCGTGCTCCGCCAGATGGTTGCCGATCAGGCGATTCAGTTCTCCCAGGATCGCATTGTGCGGCAGGCTGGCCGGCGCCATCGCGCGCGGTTCCCCGTCCACGAGCTGCCAAAGCCCGCCGGCCGGCGCGTCCCAGGCCAGGAACTCGTCCAAATCCATCGTCGGGGGAATGTTGAATGCCTCGGACATGATCGCACCGTAGCACACGCGTCCGCGCGCCCCAAAGGTTGAAATCGCCCCCTGCCGCACGCATATCGCCCCCTGCAAAGGAGGTATCGCATGACTGACACCACATTAGAGCAACACGATTTCGGCGCCGAAGTCGGCCGCCTGTTGGACCTCGTGGTCCATTCTCTTTACTCGGAGCGGGAGATTTTCCTGCGCGAACTGGTCGCCAACGCCGCCGACGCCGTGGACCGCCGCCGTTTCGAAGCCCTGACCGACCCCAATCTGGCGCCGCCGTCCGAAGCCAAGATCCGCATCGTGCCGGACAAGGCCGCCAAAACGGTTCTGATCTCCGACGACGGCATCGGCATGAGCCGGCAGGAGCTGATCGATAATCTGGGCACCATCGCCCGCTCCGGCACCAAGGCGTTCGGGGAGAAGCTGGCCAGTTCGAAGCCGGAAGACCGTCCGAGCCTGATCGGGCAGTTCGGGGTTGGCTTCTATTCGGCCTTCATGGTCGCCGACCGGGTGGAAGTGACGTCGCGGAAAGCCGGCAGCGAGGAAGCCTTCACCTGGGCGTCCGAAGGCGCCGGCAAGTTCACGCTGGCACCCGCCACGCGGGACACCGCCGGCACCGACATCGTTCTGTATATCAAAGACGACGCCGAAGAATATCTGGAACCGATGCGGCTGGAGACCGTGGTGCGCAAATGGGCGGACCACATCACGCTGCCGATCACGGTCGCGAAAGACGGCAAGGACGAACCCGCGAACGAAGGCACGGCGCTCTGGCGCAAGTCCAAATCGGACATTACCGAACAGAACTACGCGGAATTCTACCGCCACCTCGGCCACATGTTCGACAGCCCCTGGGCGACGCTGCATTGGAAGGCGGAAGGCACCTACGAGTACTACAGCCTGCTGTTCATCCCCAGCATGAAGCCGTTCATGCCAGTGGAGGACGACCGCGAAGCGCATATCCGGCTGCATGTCCGGCGCATGTTCATCACCGAAAAGGCCGAACTGCTGCCGAACTGGCTGCGGTTCGTGAAGGGCGTGGTGGATACCGAAGACCTGCCGTTGAACGTATCGCGCGAGATTCTGCAGACGACCCCGATCATCGGCCGCATTCGTAAGGCGCTGATCTCGCGCGTGCTGGGCGAGTTGAAAACGCGGGCGAAGGAAGCCGACGATTACCGGAAATTCTGGGAGAATTTCGGCCCGCTGCTGAAGGAAGGCATTTGGGAGGACAGCGAACACCGCACCGAGATCGCACCGCTGCTGCGCTTCCATTCCTCGACCGAAGAGGGCTGGACCTCCCTGCCCGACTATGTGTCGCGGATGAAGGAGGGCCAGGAGAGCATCTACTATTTGTCCGGGGACAGCGTGGAGGCGCTGAAATCCTCCCCGCAGCTCGAAGGGTTCCGGGCCAAGGGCTACGAAGTGCTGTTGATGGCGGACCCGATCGATGCGTTCTGGCCGGAGCGGCTGGACAGTTTCGAGGACAAGAAGCTGAAAAGCGTCACACAGGCGACGGCGGACATCGCGGCGGAGGGCGATCAGCCGGATATTTCTCTTCTGACGGCGGCGTTGAAGGAAGCGTTGGGCGATGCCGTGTCCGACGTGCGCGCCACCGGCCGCCTGACCGACAGCGCGGTGGTGTTGGCGTCGGAGGAACACGGGCCTGACCTGCAGATGCAGCGGCTGCTACGCCGAGCGGGCCGGGCGATGATGCCGGCGAAGCCGATCCTGGAGCTGAACCCGACGCACAAGCTGATCGAGAGCCTGTCGTCCAAGCTGGAGGATAAGGCGTTGATCGCCGACGCGGCGGCGACGCTGCTGGACCTCGCGAAGGTGCAGGAAGGGGAGTTGCCCGCGGATTCCGCCGCCTTCGCGCGCCGGGTGACGTCGTTGCTGGCGGGGAGCTTGGGCGGTTAGCCCAGCAGGCAGCGCTGGATGTGGGGCACGTAGTGTTCCACGTCCGGCGTCGTCAGCCCCTTGACCTTCGCCCCTTCGTCGAAACGGCGCAGCTTCACGGCGGCTTCATGGTGCGGCAGCGCTTCGAAGGCCGCGATTTCGGCTGGGGACATCGGGCCGCCTTGCAGCGACAGGCTACGGACGGAATCGGGGGACAGACGCCCGAAGTAATCCGCCTCGGTCCCGCACAGGTATCGCTTCGCCGCGACGTGCAGGCGCACCGGTTCGGTGACGGCCGGCACGAAGCGGATTTCAAGCCAGTCGGCGCCCAGCACCTCATGCCGGTCGTCGATGCCGTTGGCCGCGGGGTCCTCGCCGAGGTCGTGCACCATATGTCCGATATCGTGGACCAGCGCCGCGACGATCAGGGCGTCGTCGCAGCCCGCTTGCTCGGCCAGCAGCGCCGCCTGAAGCGCGTGGGCGCGCTGGTTGATGCTGGACAGGCCGTACTGGCGCTGCCCTTTGCCGCCGATCAAATCCACGATGGTCGCGACGGTATCGTGTTCCATGGCCGATGCTCCGGTTATCGGGGGAGCAGTCTAGCGGCCCCTTCCGTTGCCGGGCAAAAGTCACTTCCATGACACACCGATAAAGGGACAATGCGCATGCTGGACCAACCCTTCGACAGCCTCGTAACCGAAGCGGACGATTCGCGGCCGCTGCACCCGGTTCGCCCCGACGGCCTGGCCGCGTTCCTGAAGACTCTGCCGAAGGCCCAGGCTGCCTACCTGACGGCGACTGGCTTCGCGGCCAAGGCGCAGGAACTGGTGTTGCTGCCCGGCTCCAAGGGCCTCGCCAGCGCCGTTCTCGGGTTGGGCGCCGACCGTTCCCCCTACGCCTTCGGCGGCCTTGCCAATCGGTTGCCGGAGGGTTCCGCTTGGCACCTGGTCCCCGGCGACTACGACCCCGCCGCGGCGACGCTCGGCTACTGCCTGGGCACCTACCGCTACGCCGCGTTCAAACCGGCCGATCGCGCCCCCGCCCGCCTTGTCGCGCCCGCCGGCCAAGCCGCCGCGATATCCCAGGCCGGCGCCATCGCCATGGTCCGCGATCTGATCAACACCCCCGCGAACCTCCTGGGGCCGGTGGAATTGGGTGAGGTCGCCGTCGGTCTCGCCGCCCGGCACGGCGCCGAGGCATCGGTCGTGGAAGGCGCCGAACTCGACCGCGAATACCCCACCGTCGCCGCCGTCGGACGCGGATCGGCCCGCCCGGCGCGCGTGGTGACGTTTCGCTGGCAGGGCTCCGCCGCCACCGCCAATTCACCGCTGCTGTCGCTCTGCGGCAAGGGCGTGTGTTTCGATACCGGCGGCTACGATCTCAAACCCTCATCCGGAATGCTCCGCATGAAGAAGGATATGGGCGGAGCGGCAACGGTTCTCGGTTTGTCCCGAATCGTCATGGAAGCGGATTTGCCGATTCGGTTGGTCACCCGAATCGGATGCGTGGAGAATTCCGTCTCCGGCCATGCCATGCGCCCGCTCGACGTGATTCGCACGCGGAGCGGATTGACCGTGGAAATTGGCAATACCGACGCCGAAGGACGACTGGTACTTTGCGATCTGTTGCACGATGCATCGAATGAAGAGCCGGATCTTCTGTTGGACTGCGCAACCCTTACCGGCGCGGCGCGCGTGGCGGTCGGTCCGGACCTGCCCGCATTGTTCTGCACAGACGACGATTGGGCGGCGGATATGTTGCGTTGCGGTACCGCCGCGAACGATCCGATGTGGCGGCTGCCGCTGTGGTCCGGATACGACGACTGGCTAAAAAGTCCAGTTGCGGACTTAAATAATGTTTCTTCCCGCCCGCACGCCGGCGCGATCGTCGCGGCGCTGTTCCTGAAGCGGTTCGTCTCGGCCGGCATTCCATGGGCCCATATCGACCTCTATGCCTGGAACGACCAGTCCCGGCCTGGGCGGCCGGAGGGCGGCGAAGCCCAGACCCTGCGTGCGATCTTCCAAGCCGTGCGCGAACGGCTCTGTAGCACGACATAATGTTACATGAGGCGATACGCAATTTGCTTGACCCGGAACTGTCATCGTATTAGCAGCGCGCCTACGTTACGGCCGTAATTTCGCGGCCATCCGGGAAAGGATAATAAATGGCAACAGCACCCTCCGCCACCGATCAGCAGGTCGATCTGCTGCGTGGCACCGTCGTCTCTCTCGTTCGGCGCGACGGCCCCGATCTGACTGCCCGTCAGCTCGCCGTTTTCCTGACGTGCTATCTGATCGAAGGCGGTCACACCGTGCGCGGCCTGGCGGCCGAACTCGACGTTTCCAAGCCGGCGATCACCCGCGCGCTGGACCGTCTGGGCGAATTCGATC
>Ga0214180_1000697_pt1 | contig 11558 bp, 13 predicted proteins | sample TroBogEpilimnion_22_FD_153018 | JGI IMG/M metagenome (GOLD analysis project Ga0214180, IMG submission 153018) | Freshwater microbial communities from Trout Bog Lake, WI - 16OCT2007 epilimnion | ecosystem: Environmental > Aquatic > Freshwater > Lake > Epilimnion/Euphotic zone | place: Trout Bog... | reverse complement strand
AGGCCCGCCACCCACGACTTGCGAGCAGCGGCGCTAACGCCGGCGCCGGCGCGGAACCGTCGAGGCCGTCACGATCTCGCAGTCGCTCAATCCGGCCAGGACCGACAGATCGGCGATTTTCGTCCCGCGCACGTCGAGCCGGCGCAGACGCGTCAGGCCGATCAGCGGCGTCGGGTCGGACACCGGGGTGTCGCCGAGGTCCAGGAACTCCAGCGCCGTCAGACCCGCCAGGGGCGACAGATCGGCGACGCGGGTGCTGGCGAGTTCCAAGCTGCGCAGCCGGTGCAGACCCGCCAAAGGCGCGATGTCGGTCACCGGCGTGCCCCCGGCATCCACCCGTTCGAGCCGCGTCAGGCCAGTGAGCGGCGACAGATCGGCGACCAGCGTCCCGGTCAGATAGCAGCTTTCCAGCCCCGCCATCCCGCGCAGTGCACCGATATCGGCGACGGCGGTCATCGACAGGATCAGGCTCCGCATCGCGGTCAGCCCCGCCAAAGGCGCGATATCGGCGATCCGGGTCAGCCGCAGATCGAGCTCCCGCAGCGCCGTCAGTCCAGCCAGCGGCGCCAAATCGGCGACTCGCGTGCGCGTCAGCACCAGCCGGCGCAGCGCGGTCAAACCGGCCAAAGGCGTCAGGTCGGCGGTCAGCGCGAGGGCGAGGTTCAGTTCCGCGATCGTCGCCCGCAGCGCGGCCGGCGGCGCGATACCGGCCAGAATGCCGGCGACGACATCCTCCAAACCCGGATTATTGTCCGCGAGCGCTGGCGTCATCGGTTGCCCCTCCCTTTCCTCGGCCGCCGTGGTCGCGCAAATTGCGTCCCGTGTCACGTATCGGAGGAAACCATGCTGCGCATTCACGGCTCACCGAAGTCCCGCGCTGTCCGCACCTTGTGGATGGCGGCCGAATTGGGGCTGGCTTACGACCATAACGACATGCTTCCGCGCTCCCCCGGGACGCGCACGCCGGAATACCTGGCGCTGAACGGCAACGGGCGGGTGCCGACGATCGAGGACGACGGGTTCGTGCTGTACGAATCCATGGCGATCAACATGTATTTGGCGAAGAAGCACAACAGCCCGTTGTATCCGAAGGACCCGCGCAACGAGGCGCTGATGTGGCAATGGAGCCTGTGGGAAACCGACCGCCTGGACCGGCAACTGGTCAACTACGTCAATCACACCAGCGCTCTGCCGGAAGCGCAGCGCGACAAGGCCATCGCCGATGCCGCATGGGCCGAGATTCCGCCGGCCATGACGGTGCTGAACAATGCGTTGAGCAAGGCGAAGTGGCTCGCCGGGGACGATTTCAGCGTCGCCGACCTGAACGTGGCCGGCGCGCTGTTCCGCGGGCTGTCGATGGATTTGTCGGCATGGCCGCATGTGGCGGAATGGCTGGCCCGCTGCTGGGCACGGCCGGCGGCACAGAAGGCGAAGGCGATGCGGGAGGCTTGAGGCCTATTGGGAACGAATCGCCTCAAATGAGGGCGGTTATTCCATGCCGTCATGGCGGGCGAAGGCCCGCCACCCACGACTTGGCCGAGACCGAAACCGCAAGGCGTGGGTGATCCGCCTTCGCGGACCATGACGGGGAGAGGCAATCGTCTCGCGCCGAACGATTCGTTTATGTCCGAGCCGGCTCTTAACCCGGCTTCGTTGCCTCCAGCTTCCTGATGAAGGCAGCCAGCGCGGGCGCCCATTTGTCGGCGTCCGCCCCGGACGCCAGATGCCCGTGGTCGCTCACCAACTCGAAATACGTCGCGTCCACGCCGGCCGCCTTCAGACCGGCGATCACGCCCGGTGCCAAAGTCGGTGGGAACAGCGCGTCGGTGGTGGACAGCACGTACAGCACCGGCACCCGGATTTTCGCGTAGTCCTTGCTGACGTCGTACGCCTCCATCGCCCGCCCCAGGATGAACAGGGAGTTCGCATCGAACACGTCCGCCCAGCCGCTGGCGATCCGGTGCAACTCGGCATCGCGTGCGGCCGGATCGGGGAAGCGGTCCTTCAAACTGTCCGCCATGCCGTAGCGCGTCAGCGTGTCGATCCGCAGCCGCGTCATCGTGCCCTTCACGCCGCCGTTTTCGTAGTAGTCGCCGTTGTTCCAGTTGGGATCGTCGCCGAACCACTTCATCAGCCCGGCGACCCGATCCGATTGCGGCGGCAGAGGCGAGGTCACGACCGGCACGATCCCGTCCATGAAGTCGGGGAAGGTGACGCCCCACTGGAAGGCCTGGAACCCGCCATAGGAAGGCCCGACCACGGCGCGCAGATGCGTCACGCCAAGATGGGTCAGCAGATGGTGCTGCGCGGTGACGATATCTTCCACGGTGATAACCGGAAAAGAAGACCCGTACGGCTTGCCGGTGCGCGGATCGATCGAGGCCGCGTTGGTCGACCCGTAGCTCGACCCCAGCATGTTGGAGCACACGACGAAATACCGGTCGGTGTCGATCGGCGCGCCGGGGCCGACCAGCGTGCTCCACGCGCCCTCGGACGAGGCGACGCCGGGTTCGATCATCCGCGGGCCGCTCGTGTAGCCGTGCGTGACCAGGATGGCGTTGCGCCCGTTCGGGTTTAGCCGGCCGCGGGTGACGTACGCAATCGTCGCCTCCGGCAGCATGTCCCCGGAGGACAGGCGGAAATCCCGTATGGTGAAGCTGCCTTGCGCGATGTCGGTCATGGTTTCCCCCGTCGTGACATGTGTGTTGCCGCATTGCTTAGCAGACCCGCCCATGCGAATCAGGCCCCCATTCGAACGAAAAGGGTATCGTATGCATAAGTTCTTGAAATGGGGTCTTCCTCTCGTCGCGGCCGTTACCTTGGGTGCTTTTGCCGCGCGCGCGGGGGAGACAGCGGTCGCGATCAATCTGGTCACGCAATCCGGGACCGGCGCGACGGTTGGGAGCATCGCGCTGTCCGACAGTGCGGCCGGAGCGGTTTTCAAGCTCGATCTGAAGGGCCTGCCGCCGGGGCCGCACGGGTTCCACATCCATCAGAACGGCGAATGCGGCCCGACCATGATGAACGGCATCGCGATTCCCGCCGGCGCCGCGGGCGGGCATTGGGACCCCGATGGGACCAATCACCATGCCGGCCCCGAGGGCGACGGGCACATGGGCGATCTGCCGCTGTTGCAGATCGCCGACGATGGTACCGCCACGCAGTCGTTGACCGCGCCGCATATCAAGGACATCGCCAAGCTGCGTGGTCACGCGATCGTGATTCATATGAACGGGGACAACTACAGCGACCAGCCGGCGACGTTGGGCGGAGGCGGCGCACGCCTCGCCTGCGGCGTCGTGCAGCCGTAACAGGAGGATTTTCAGATGGAATTCGGTATTGCCCTGCCCACCGCCGCCGACTCCTGGAAGGTGGTGAAACGCGCCGAGGAACTCGGCTTCACCCACGCGTGGTTCTACGACACGCAAATGCTGTGCGCCGATTGCTTCGTCGCCATGGGTGCCGCGGCGGTGCAGACGTCCCGCATCCGGCTCGGCACGGGCGTGCTGATCCCGTCCAACCGCATCGCGCCAGTCACCGCCAACGGGTTCGCCTCGCTGAACCAATTGGCGCCGGGGCGGATCGATTTCGGCGTCGGCACCGGCTTCACCGGCCGCCGCACCATGGGCCTGGGCGCGATCAAACTGGCGGAGATGGAAGAATACATCCGCGTGGTCATGGCGCTGCTGGATGGGGAAACGCCCGAATTCACCGTCGAGGGGCACCGCCAGAAGATTACGTTCCTGAACCCCGAGCTCGGCCTGATCAACCTGAAAGACCCCATCGGCCTCCATATCTCCGCCTACGGCCCGCGCGCCCGCCGCTTGACCGCTCGGCTGGGCGCGGGATGGCTGAATTTCGTGGGGGAGGTCGCGGGCGGCGTCGCCGCGATGGAAGCGATGCGGAAATCGTGGGAGGAAGCCGGCCGCTCCGCCAGCGATCTAACGGCGGTGGCATTCGCGTTGGGCTGCGTGCTGGAGCCCGGCGAGTCCCTCGTGTCGGAACGCGCCATCGCCCAAGCCGGCCCCCGAGCGACGGTGCTGCTGCACCGCGCGGCGGACGAAGCACTGTCGGGGTTGCCGAACACGTCCACGGTCCCGGCGAACGTCGCCGAAGCCGTCGCCGGCTACGTCGCGCTCGCTCGGTCTTATGAGCCGGCGGATGCGCGTTACCTGGAAAACCATCGCGGCCATCTGATGGCGGTGAAGCCTCAGGAACGCCCGTTCATGACGCCGGAACTGATCGCGCAGACGACGTTTACCGGGACGGAGCCGGACCTGCTGGACCGGATCGCGGCGCTGCGGGACGCGGGATACACGCAGTTTACCATCCAGCTGATCCCGGGGCAGGAGCATGCGATCGAGGATTGGGGGCGGTTGAAGGGGAAGTTGGGTTAGGCAGAAGTGTTGTTTTTTACACGGATGAACACAGATGAACGATGATGGGCGTGCGTGTGGCGAGATCGGCGCGCCTTGACGCGGTCCGAGCAACGGCGCCGCTCCCATGGCGCCTTGAGGTCTCCCTGCGGCGAGAGCGACAAGGCGACCCGGGCGCACGCAACGTTGACAGACGACATCGCCAACCTCCGATCCATGCCGAGTCCACCGGTATCGCACCCCCACGATCGCATTGAGGTTCCTGATCGCGCCTGGGATCGATAGCCCAAGGTCCATGCTATCGCCACCGAAGCCGTGATCGGTGTTGGGTTCCGGTGTCATTAAATACCGAGGGCAGGGACTTTTTCCGGCCGACGTTAACCTTTTCTTTACCATTGCGCCTGCATGATGCGGCGGTGTTCCTCAAACCCCGAGGCCGCCCATGCACGCAACCCCGATCGCGGTCCCACCGGAGATCGCCGATATCTTCCGCTTCGTCCTGCGCGACGACACGCTGGAGCTGACGCCGCGCACCACCCCCGACGACGTGCCGGGGTGGGATTCGATGAACCACATCGCCTTGGTGGTCGAGGCCGAATGCCGGTTCGGCGTATGCTTCGAACCCGAGGAAATCGACGCGATGCACAGCGTCGGCGACCTGATCGCAGCGGTGCGCGCCAAGCGGGCCGCCTGATGTCGTTCGCGTCCTACGGGTTTCTGTTTGTGTTTCTGCCGGTCGCGCTGGCCGGCTATTGGCTGGTCGCGCGCTGGGGGCCGGCGGCTGCCATGGGGTGGCTGATCGTCTGTTCGTTGGCCTTCTACGGCGCGGACCATGTGCCGTTCCTGTTGCTGTCCATTGCTGCGAACGCGTTGTTGGGCCTCTGGATCGCGCAGACCGACGCGAGGCCGCGCGCCCAGACCGCGATCCTGTCGGCGGGGATCGCGCTGAACCTGATCGGCATGGCGGTGGGGCGGTCGCTGGACGTTCCGCTGCCCGGAATCAGCTTTATCGCCTTCACCCAGATCGGGTACCTGCTGGATCAGCGCGGCAATTTTACATTACCCGTCATGGCCGGGCGTGTCCTGGCCACCAGTAACGGCACAATACAGCGACTACGTGCTGGGATCGGTCCCCGGGACAAGCCCAGGGATAACGAGGACGACAGGCCATCGCGGGACGAAAAATTTACGCCCCTTTATATGACATACCCGCTGATGGCGGTGTTCTTCCCGCATCTGATCGCCGGCCCGATCCTCCGGCTGCGCGATGTGGAGGCGCAGTTCGCCGACCCCAATACCTGGCGCTTCCGGGGGGAAAACCTCGCGGCCGGCGGCTTCATCCTGCTGATCGGGCTGCTAAAGAAAACCCTGCTGGCCAATCCTCTGAGCGTTATTGTCACCCCTGGGTTCGCCGATCCCGGCGCATTGGGAATGCTGGACGCCTGGATGGCGGCGGTCGGGTGGTCGTTCCAACTGTATTTCGATTTTTCGGGCTATTCCGACATGGCGATCGGCCTCGGGCGGATGTTCGGCGTGCGGCTGCCCGAAAATTTTGCTTCCCCCTACAAAGCCCAAAGCGTCATCGATTACTGGCAGCGCTGGCACATCACGCTGACGCATTTCCTGATGAGCACGGTGTTCAATCCCCTGACTCTGGCCGTCATGCGATGGCGGCGGGCACGGGGCAAAGGTACCAACGCAGCGGCACAACGGCGATTGGATGGATTCTGCCAAATGCTGCTGGCGCCTTTAACGGTCACGATGGCGCTGGCCGGCGTCTGGCATGGGACAGGGTGGAACTATGTCGCATTCGGCCTGCTGCATGCGGCGTTTCTGGGGGCGAACCACGCGTGGCGGCTGTTTCGTCCGGGGCCTCGGTCCGGCCGGTGGCACGCGGTTTTGGGGCGGGTGGCGCTGACGTATCTTTGCGTGCTGGTCGGCGCCGCGGTGTTTCGGTCGCCCACTTTGAACGGAGCATGGTCGTTGTTGGCCGGCGCGCATGCGGGCATTTCGACCGATCCGCATGTGCGGCTGCATGCCGCGTGGCTGTTCTGCCTCGCCGCGATTGTCTGGGGGATGCCGAACACGCGCCAAATCGTGACGCACGCGCGCGGATGGCAGCCGACCGTTCCCTGGGCCGTCGCGGCGGGATGCGCGGCGACGTTGGGCCTGCTGTCGCTGGGGGGCACGCATGAGTTCGTCTAATTCCAGTTCTGATCTACGGCGATATTTCGTCGCGATGGCTGCGACGTTCGCGGCGACGTTCGCTTCTGTCTGGCTGTGGGTCATCGCGATGCCGCTCGCCTTTCTGGAACCGGAATACGCCTCCTGGCGGGCGAAGCAGGTGCTGCTGGATCGTTGCGATTTGGGCGAGGTCCTGATTTTCGGCGACTCCCGCGCGACCGTCGGCATTATTCCGGCCGCGCTGGGCATAAAGGCGACCAATCTGGCGGTGGGAGGAGGCGAAGCGGTTGAGGCTTTGGCCGCCTTACGCCGCGCGCTGTCCTGCCCCGAACGCCCGAAACTGGTCATCGTATCGATGGACGCCGTGCATTTCTCCCGCGCCGATCTGTTTTGGGAACGGTCCATGCGGTTCGGTTTCCTGCACAGCGATGAACTCGCCGAACTACGCGACGTATCCACGCGGCTCGGCGATGTTTCGGTCTACGAAGAACGGCACATCGATGGCATCCCCTCGCCCCTGCGCGACCGGTTGTACCTCGCGCACTTCCCCTCGTACTATTTCGCCAGCCTGATCGAGGGCCGTGGGTTGTGGCGATGGCAGCATAACAAGGGCAATCTCGCGGCCTCGGTTGCCGCACGGGGGCAGTATTATTTCGGGACCGCCGATGGGTCCGATACGGTCGCGGCCGATGGGCAGTTGACGGAATTTCGGGCTTTGCCGGTGCTGGAATGGTATTTCGGCCGGATGCTGGCGTTGTTGGCGGAGAACGACATTCCCGCGGTCTTTCTCCCCATGCCAATGAACGAAGCGACCGCCCGTTCGGTACGGCCCGCCGTGCGCGATGCGTTCCAGCAATGGCTGGCGGGCTACGAAGCGCGCTATCCGGAATTCCATGTGGCGGGCCCGGTGGTGCAAGCGTGGCCGAACCGGTGGTTCGGGGATGGGTTCTCGCACCTCAATCCCGCGGGGGCGGCGCGTTTTTCGGCGATGCTGGCGACGTGCCTGTCCGCGGATATCGCGCACTGTGATTTCCTGTCGCCTGACGATGCGCCTTCCGTCTCTATTCTCGGGTCAAAGCAACCGACAGGCGACGGATGAACGGCGCGGCGAACAGCACGACCGGCAGCATCAGGCCCCAGGCGATCACCCAGGACCGCAGCGCGTGCCCTAAGAATGAGCCGTCCGCGAGAAACGGCACGCTCGCGATACCGGCAGCGATAGCCGAAGTCAGACCGGATTGAATGACCCCGAAGACGAAATGCGCGTGGCGGCGTGGAATGCCAAGCATGGCGATCCTCCGAAAACCGCGGAAGGGTGGGGATGCGCGGTGAAGCCGTCAAGATCGGGGGATCGGCGACATTCCTCTTCGCTTGACGCCCGTCGCGCCCGCGTCTACACGCGCCGCCATGCCAGCGACCTTCGCCACGAAACGCACGACCAAAACGACCGCTTCGGCGGGGCGTTCTCGGTTGCGCGCGCGGTAGGTATCGCGGCATCGCACCCAGGCCCCGCCGGACACGGACGGGGCCTTTCTTTTATCCAGGTGCCCGTCTTTCCCCGGCTTCGAACAGGAGAAAGAACGCATGAGTATCACCCTCGAACGGCCCGCCCCGGCGGTAAACGCGAAGACCGTGGCCATTGTCGGCGCGACGGGCGCCGTCGGCGTCGAATTGCTGCGGTGTCTGGAAGCGCGCGGCTTTCCCGTGCGTGCATTGCGGCTGTTGGCCTCCCCGCGTTCGGCCGGCCGGACCCTGCGCTTCGGCGGCCGGGACATTCCGGTCGAAGCATTTACCGAGGACAGTTTCGAAGGGATCGACCTCGCGCTGTTTTCCGCCGGCAGCGGCATTTCCAAGGCCTATGCGGCCGCGGCGGTGCGCGCGGGGGCGGTGGTTGTCGATAATTCCTCGGCCTTTCGGATGGACCCGAACGTGCCGCTGGTGGTGCCGGAGGTGAACGGCGCCGCCATCGCCGGCCACAAGGGCATGATCGCCAACCCCAACTGTGTCGCGGCCATCGCGACCATGACGCTGGCCCCCCTGCACCGAGCGCATCCGATCCGGCGGCTTCAGGCGGCGACGTATCAGGCGGCCTCGGGTGCCGGGGCGGCGGCGATGGAGGAGCTTCGGCAATCGACCGCGGCTTATCTGGCGGGCGAGGCGTTCGAACCGCGCGTGCTGCCGCATCCCTATGCCTTCAACCTGTTCAGCCACAACGCGGACATGGACCCGGTCAGCGGATACAATGGCGAGGAAACCAAGGTGATCGCCGAGACCCGCCGCATCATGGATGTGCCGGACCTGCCGATCGGGATCACTTGCATCCGTGTGCCAGTGCTGCGCGCGCATGCGATGGCGTTGACGGTTTCGTTCGACGAACCGGTCTCGCCGGAGCGTGCCCGAGCACTGCTCGCCGCCGCGCCGGGGTTGCGGGTGGTGGACGATCGTGTCGCCAACCATTTCCCGATGCCGTCCGAGGCCTCAGGTCAGGACGACGTGCTGGTGGGGCGGATCCGCACGGACCTGGGCGATCCTTCGGGCCGGTCGCTGGCGCTGTTCGTGGCCGGCGATCAGTTGCTGAAAGGGGCGGCGTTGAACGCGGTGCAGATCGCGGAGGCGCTGTTCCGGCGGTAGCGTCTGTTACGCCCGCGCTGTCAGGGCGCGGGCGAAAATCCGTTCGATTGTATTTTCGCCGCGAAGGCGCCGGAGTTTCTCAAGGTTCCACCACGCCTGGTATTCGGCGCGGTCGTCCGTCGCCATGGCGCGTTCCTCATTCAAACCGGGATAAAACCGTTCCAACACTTCCACGTCGCGGGCGACATAAAGCGCGTTGCGGGCCTCCGCGCCCATGCCGGCCTGGGTCCAGTCCAGCGTGTATCCGGCGGCGTCCGCGAGGCAGCGCATGAATTCGCGCAATGTCCGGCTGTTGCCCTCGTAAAATCCGTGCGCATGGTCGAGGTCGCCGTAAAGCCGCGCCATCCGCGCGGCAACATGTTCGGGGGGAAGATCGCGCAGCGTGCCGGGGCCGCCGAATGCCCGTAAGACGCCCGAAATCCTCGTGCCGATGCCCTTGTGAACGTAACGCACGACATGGGAGGGGCCATGGCCTTCCAGTTCGCGCACCTTGTTCCATCCGTCGGTATTGGAGCGGATGACGCCGGGACGGTGGTGGGGAAGGTCTTGGAAAAGATGGGCGTGGATCGCTTGCAAATGCGCGCGGTCGAAGCGGCCTTGGACGGGGGTTTCGTAGAGCTCTCGGATACGGGCGAAAACAAGTTTCGCCTCACGGCGCTCGCGTTCCTCTGCGTCGCTCAAAGGCCGGCGCTGACCCGTATCAACGCGGAATGCTCGGCGCTGGTGATCTCGCCATCGATATAGCGCTGGTTCAGTGCCTCCGTGGCGGCGTCGAGTTCGAAGCCTTCAAGCCTCATGCTCGTGCGGGCGTAGTCGATCGCGGCTCGGCGTCGCTCACGCTCGTCCGCGCCAATCTCGGCAGCCGGCCTATCCGGCCGCAGCAGTGTCAAACCGTCCATCTTCGGGCGTCCCTTGCTGGCGGTAGCCTACCACAACCTGCCCCCGAAAACCACGCGAATCACCGGCTGCAAGCCGCGCCGCCGAGCACGCAGAACGATGCGCAATACGGATGGTTCAGCGATACCGGCCGTGCCGCGTCCTTCAACGTGCGCCCGAGCTCGAACCGCGTATCGTAGGGCACCAGCGTGCACGCCACCACCGCCGGCGCCGTCGTATCGCGCCGCTTCACCACCATCCGGGCGGAGGCGCACATCACGTCCTCCGGCGACTTGTGCAGAATGCCCCAACACGCCGTGGTGATTTCCGGCACGTCCGACGCCGGGTCCATCTCCGGGAACAGCATCAGCCGCACCGGATCGGCGGCATCCACCGGCACCCCAAGCCCCCCGAACAGCGCCGCATAACCGGCACGCACCGCGTCCTCCGGTTCCGCCGTCAGGCGCCGCCCTGCGACATCCGGCGCGAACCCGTTCTCCCCGAGCCAAACCAGCCCATCGATGGTGGGTTGCCAACTGCGAGGGCCGCGTTCGGCCTCGTGCCCCTCCCGTGTGTAGTGGTCCAACGACACCCGGATTTTCAGCCGTTCCCCATACACCTGCCGCAACGCCAGCAGCGGCGCGCGGAGCTTGCGCATCGGCAGCATGGCATTGGTCAGCACCAGCGCATGCAGGCCTTGAGACAGCACGTCGTCCAGCATACCGATCAGATCGGGGTTCATGAACGGCTCCCCACCCGTGAAACCGATCAACGCGGTGGGCAACGCATCCGCGGCGATTTCGTCCAGATACGAACGCACCTCGGCCCGAGTCAGATACGACAGCCGGTCGTTGCGAGGGGACGATTCGATATAGCACCCAGCGCAGGTCAGGTTGCACAAAGTGCCGGTGTTGAACCAAAGCGTATCCAACGCCCGAAGCGCCACGGTCGCGCGCGTTTCCCCCTTCGCCGTGACCAGCGGGTCCCGGAATTTGGCGGGGTCGAGGCGAAGTTTCGGGGCGACAATCTGATCCATGCCCCCATGATGCCGTACTCGCGCGGATATGGCATCCTCCCCCGCCCCTAACGGAGAAACTTCATGCCCGGCGCGCTCGACCACCTGCTCGTCCTCGACCTGACCAGCCATTTGTCCGGCCCGTACTGCGCCATGCTGCTGGCCGACCACGGTGCCGACGTGCTGAAGATCGAGCCGCCGTCCGGCGATTCCGCCCGCAACATGCCGCCCTTCATCAACGGCGAAAGCGCGCCGTTCATGACGTGGAACCGCAACAAGCGCTCCGTCGTGCTGGATTTGAAGCAGGAAGCCGACAAGGATTCGCTGTGGGCATTGATCGATAAGGCCGACATCCTGATCGAAAACTACCGCCCCGGGGTGCTGGCGCGGCTCGGTTTCGGCTGGGAGAAGCTGCACGCGCGCAACCCGCGCCTGATCCTGGCCTCGATCTCCGGCTTCGGCCAAACCGGCCCCTA
>Ga0214180_1000689_pt1 | contig 11622 bp, 10 predicted proteins | sample TroBogEpilimnion_22_FD_153018 | JGI IMG/M metagenome (GOLD analysis project Ga0214180, IMG submission 153018) | Freshwater microbial communities from Trout Bog Lake, WI - 16OCT2007 epilimnion | ecosystem: Environmental > Aquatic > Freshwater > Lake > Epilimnion/Euphotic zone | place: Trout Bog... | reverse complement strand
CAGGCGGCGCGAGAGGCTGGGCGGTTCGGCGTCATGCTGCCGGAGCCTGTCATCGACTGGGACGCCGTCCGCGCCCACGTCCAAGGCGTCATCGCCGCCATCGCCCCCACCGATTCCGAGGAACGGTTCCGCAGCCTCGGCGCCACCGTCATCAAAGGCGAGGCCCGCTTCGTCGCCCCGGACGCCATCGCGGTGAACGGCCAGCGCCTGACCGCGCGGCGCATCGTCATCGCCACCGGCACCACCGCGTTCGTACCGCCGATCCCCGGCCTGTCCGACGCGCCGTATTGGACCAACGGGGATTTGTTCGATCTGCCGGAGAAGCCGGACCATTTGCTGATTCTGGGCGGCGGGCCGATCGGGTTGGAGATGGCGGATGCGTTCTCCGCCCTCGGGTGCTCGGTCACGGTGGTGGAGGCCGCTTCGATCGCGGGGCGGGAAGACCCGGAACTAGTCGCTGGACTGCGGGATTATCTGACCCGGCGGGGCGTGGCGGTGCACGAAGGCGTGGCCGTCGCGGCGGTGGAGCCTGGACCGGTGTTGGTGCTGGCCGACGGGCGGCGCGTGGCCGGCAGCCATCTGCTGGTCGCGGTCGGGCGGCGTCCGGCGTTGGAGGCGCTGGGGCTGGACGCGGCCGGCGTGACCGCGACGCGGTTGGGGGTGGCGACCGACGCCGGGCTGCGAAGCGTCAGCAACAAACGCGTCTTCGCCGTGGGGGATATCGCCGATCCCGTGGGGATCGGACCACGCGCGTTCACCCATGTCGCCGGCTACCATGCCGGGATCGTGATCAAACGGGCCTTGTTCCGTCTGCCGGCGCGGGTGGATTACCGAGCGTTGCCTCGGGTTGTTTATACCAGGCTGGAATTGGCCCAGGTCGGGATGACGGAGGCGGAGGCGCGGGCGGCCGGGTTGGCGGTGTCGGTGCTGCGCTGGCCGTTCGCGGAGAACGACCGGGCGACGGCGGAGCGCGACACAGCCGGCCTGGTCAAACTAATCGTTGCTCGGGGGCGCGTTGTTGGGGCGGGAATCCTGGCGCCCGGGGCCGGGGAGACGATCGGCCAATGGACGCTGGCCATCGCCGCCGGAATGAAAATCGCGACTCTGGCCGGGTCGATCGCGCCCTATCCCACACGAGCCGAGGCCGGGAAACGGGCGGCTGGGAGCTATTTCACCGCGCGGCTGTTTTCGGACAGGACGCGGTGGGTGGTGCGTTTACTGTCGCGGTTGCCGATGTGGATTTGAGCGAAGGCGCTTCTTTTCCCCCCGTCATCCTCCGCGAAGGCGGAGGACCCACGCCTTCCTTCAGCGTCCCGCCACCGCCTTGCCCCCATCCCGCCGCTGCTTGTAACCTCAAGCAAGAAACAGCCCATCCAAGGACTCCTCACCGCGTGACCGCCCTGCCGCCGATCGGGTTCTGGAGCTACCATCGCCCGGACGGTGCCCACTCCGATGGGCGCATGGCGCGGCTGCATGAACTCCTGACACACGAGATTTACTCCCTGGTCGCCGAACCCGTGGACATCTTCCGCGACCTGGAAACCCTGCGCACCGGCGACGCCTGGGAAAAGGAAATCGAGGACGCACTGGATAAAGCGTCCTTCATGGTCGCCATTGTGACGCCGGGTTTCCTCCGCAGCGAATGGTGCGCCAAGGAGGTCAAGCGCTTCCACGAACGGGAAATGCAGCTTGGCCGCGAACTGATCTTTCCTATCGAATACGTCGATATCGGCGAATATCGGACCCGGCGGCTGCATCTGGTGAAGGACGAGTCCGTGCTGGACCTGCTGGTGTCCCGGCAGTTGCTGTCCTTCACGCAGCTCCGGCATGAAGACCCTGGGACGCCCGCAATCAGGCGAATCGTCGAGAAGCTGGCGAAGGATATCGACACGGCGTTGAACGCGGAAGCAACAGTGCCGGCCACGCCGAAACCGGCTCCGCCGCCGCCGGCGTTTCCCGAGCCGGAGTTGGTGCGTATCGCGGCGGGCACGTTCATGATGGGGGCGACCGACGCGGAACTCGAACGAGACAAGGTGCCGACGCAGTTCTGGAAAGAAGAGCAGCCCCGCCATAAGGTGACCATCGGCCGGGATTTCGCGCTCGGAAAATACCCCGTGACCCGCGGCGAGTTCGCCCGTTTCGTCGCCGATACCGGATACGCGGTGCCGGGGCCGGTGCAGGTCCGGGTGCCAGGCAAAGGCTGGATCGATTCCAACACCAACGACTGGCGCGATCCCGGATTTCCGCAGGACGACCAGCATCCCGTCGTCTGCGTCAACCATATCGATGCCGAGAAATACGCGGCCTGGCTGTCGGGTAAAACCGGCAAGACCTTCCGTCTGCCGTCCGAAGCGGAATGGGAATACGCCTGCCGCGCCGGCACCGAAACGGCCCGGTTCTGGGGCGATGATCGGGATTCCGCCCGTCTTTACGCGAACGTCGCCGATGCGAGTCTCGCTCGGGCGCTCAAGGAAAAGCCCGATCCCGAGCGTTTTTTTACGTTCGACGATGGGTTTGATTTTACATCGCCGGTGGGAACGTTCCGGCCTAATCCCTGGGGCCTGCACGATATGTTGGGCAACGTATGGGAGTACCTCGCCGACGATTGGATCGATAATTATACAACAGGCCCGGGTAATGAGGTTCCCAGAACAACCACAGGCAGCAACGGGCTCCGTGTGGTGCGCGGCGCTTCCTGGCTCGACATTCCCTGGGGCGTCCGCTCCGCCTCCCGGAGCAGGGACGACGTCCGGAACACGGACACTGGGTTCCGGTTGGCCAGGACGCTGTAAGCCTCTTATATCTTGGATTCTTTGCCTCTTTCGATCTGACTGTCTGGCTTGCTGCACGGGTGTTAGGGGCGTAGCCCCTAAGAAATTTTGCCGTTTTCGTGCTAAAGGGGCCTGAGTTGGTCGGGTCAGGCCCGACCATGACGAGGAAGCGAGTACATGCCTAAACAAATCCGCCTCAACGCCTTCGACATGAACTGCATCGGCCACCAGTCCCCCGGCCTGTGGACCCATCCGCGCGACCGAGCAGACACGTACAACACGCTGGAATACTGGACAAATCTCGCCAAAACCCTCGAACGCGGCCTGATCGACGCCATCTTCCTCGCCGACGTGCTCGGCATTTACGACGTCTACAAAGCCGGCCCGCAAACCGCGCTCGAACACGCAGTCCAGGTCCCGGTCAACGACCCAGTCATGGTCATCCCCGCCATGGCGACGGTGACAAATCACCTCGGCTTCGGCGTCACCTGCGCTTTGTCCTACGAACACCCCTACCCCTTCGCGCGCCGCATGAGCACGCTGGACCACCTGACCCGGGGACGCATCGGCTGGAACATCGTCACCGGCTACCTGGAAAGCGCCGCCCGCGGCATGGGCATGGCGGGCCAAGCCGCCCACGACGATCGTTACGCCATCGCCGAGGACTACATGCAGGCCACCTACAAGCTCTGGGAAGCGAGTTGGGAGGATGACGCCGTTCTCCGCGACAAAGCCGGCCGCCGTTTCGCCGATGCCAGCAAAATCCACCGCGTCGAACACGACGGCCCGCACTTCAAGGTCGACGCCATCCACCTCTGCGAGCCATCCCCGCAACGAACCCCGGTGCTGTATCAGGCCGGCGCCTCCACCCGCGGCCGCCAATTCGCCGCCGATCATGCCGAGTGCGTGTTCATCAACGGCCCCTCGCAAAAGGTCGTGAAAGACATCGCCACGGATATTCGCGCCCGCGCCGTTAAAGCCGGCCGAGACCCCAACGATCTGGCCATTTTCACCCTCATGACCGTCATCACGGCCCCCACGCGCGAGGAAGCCCAGGCCAAATACGCCGAATATCTGAATTACATCTCCGAAGACGCGGCCTTGGCACTGATGTCCGGCTGGACCGGCGTCGATTTCGCCGCCCTGCCCCCGGATGAGCCGATCCGCTTCACCGAACGCAACGCCATGACCTCGGCTTTGGAGAGCTTCACGACCGCCGATCCCAACCGATCCTGGACGCCGCGTGAAATCGCCCGCCACGCCGCCATCGGCGGCCGAGGCCCCGTCGCCATCGGATCCTACGCCGACATCGCCGACACGTTCCAGGATTGGATGGAAAACGCGGGAGTGGACGGCTTCAATCTCGCCTACGCCGTCACCCCCGAAACGTTCGAGGACATCGTCGACGGCGTGATCCCCGAGCTGCAAAAGCGGGGGGTCTACAAAACCGCCTATGCCCCGGGTACACTGCGGGAGAAGCTGACGGGACGCGCCCGTTTGCCCGCCAGCCACCCCGCCGCCCGCGTGCGACGCTAGAGGAAACATGACCATGCAAGCCGACGAACTCCGCGCCATCCAGGCCCCGTTGAAGCAGCTCTACCGCGATAAGCCGGAAGCCGCGCTGATCCCCGCCCGCGCCGAGGGCAGCCTCGACCCGAACGACATCATGATCGCCGTGGACGGCTGGGCCGGCAAAGTGGTCGCCGGCTTGCACAAGGCCGGCGGCGGTTCCGGCAAGGAAGCCTGCTCCGCCGACATGCTGCTGGAAGCCGTCGTCGGCTGCGCCGGCGTCACGTTGCGCGCGGTGGCGACCGCCATGGGCGTCACGATCCGCGGCGGCAAGGTCATCGCCGAGGGCATTTGGGACGCGCGCGGCACGCTCGCCATCGACCGCAATGCCCCCGTCGGGCTGACGGAAATCACCTTGCGCTTCGACGTCGATTCCGACGCCGACCCCGCCAAGCTGGAACGCATGATCCAGACGACGGAACGGTATTGCGTCGTGCTGCAGACGATCAAAAATCCGCCGAAAATCTCGGTCGCCATCGGCGCCTGAGACCCAGCCATGGCCGAAGCGCTCGCGCCCTGGCTGATCGCCCTGGCCGTCGGCGCGGCGGCTTGGTGCCTGTTCTGGCCAGACCCGTACGGCGCGTCCGTCGCGGTCAACGTCGTTCTGCCGTGGATCGCCGTCGCCGTCATCGCGGCCTCCAAGGGCGACGTGCTGTTCGAGGGGCCGAGCGGGACCGGCAAGCCCTGCCTCGCCTGGGTGCTGATCGCCGCCACCGCGGCATTGTTTTGGGACGCAGAAGTCGATGCCCACACGTTGAACGACACAATGCCGATCCTGCTCGGGGCGGTGCTAGGGGCAGGACTGATTCTGGCCCACACGGCCGCGGATCGCATGGTGTGGCGCCGAGCATCTTGGATTTTCATTCCGTTTATGCTCGTTTATGGCTGGGCCACGGTCGATTTGAGCAACGTGCTGCTGGATCGGTCGGCCCCCCAAACGTTTCAAACCACGGTCGAGTCCAAATTCTCCACATCGGGAAGAACCATCGCACATTACCTGGTTCTCGCTCCCTGGGGCCCGCGACACGACACAACCGACCTCAAAGTGCATTTCCCACAATACACAGCGGTCCAAACCGGTGCGCCCGCCTGCGTGCAACTGCACGACGGCGCGTTCGGCATTCCATGGTTTGCCGTCGCTTGCCTGCCTCCGCCTAAAAACCCCTCATAAAGGAAACGCCCATGATCCCCGAGGAATCCAAAAACTTCCGCCTGCTCGGCCATGACGCCTCGGCCGGCTATGGCGGCGGCAGTCTGGTGGAAGTCCGCAACGGTCACGCCTATGTCGGCGCGGTCGGCGGATCGTCGTTCGATGGGCATGAGGGTTTCACCGTCCACGACGTCACCGACCCGCACAAGCCGCGCAAAGTGTGGGAGTTTCGCGCACCGCCCGGCATTCACATGCACAAACTGCGATATGTGCACGAAAATCTGCTATATGTGAACTCGGAACGTCTCCCCGGCGAAAAGGGTGCCAACGCGCGCGGCGGGTTCTATATTTTCGACATCTCCATCCCCTACGAACCGCGGCAGGTCGGGTTCGTGGATATGCCCGGCAGCGGGCCGCATCGGTTCGGCGTCGACAACGAGCGCAAGCTGGCGTTCTTCCCCGGCGACGCGCCGGGTTGGAACAAGCGCGTGATATGGATATATCCGATCCGCTGAAACCCGAGGTCCTGTCCACCTGGGGCCTGCCCTGGCAGCGCGACGAGGGCGGCGAACTCGGCAACGATCCCATGCCGGGGGAGAAAACCTGCACCTTCCACGGCCCCCCCGTCATCCGAGGCAACCGCATGTACGGCGCTTTCTGGGGCGGCGGCATGGCGATCATCGACTGCACCGACCTGCGGGATATGAAACTGGTGGGGCATGTGAACTGGTCGCCCCCCTTCGTCGGCTGCACCCACACCGCGTGGCCGATCGGCGACCGGCCGTATCTGGTTGTCACCGATGAGGCGCGCGGCAAGCAGAACTACTGGGACAGCCAGTTCATGTGGATCGTCGATATCCGCGACGAGACAAACCCGACGCCCGTATCGACCTGGTTCCCGGAACGCGAGAAATACTTCAATCGCGGCGGCCGCTTCGGCGCACATAACATTCTGGAAAACGTGACCGATACAGGCCCTTGGGCGAACACGGTGTTCATCACGTATTTCAACTCCGGCCTGCGCGCCGTGGACGTGACCGACCCGCTGCGCCCGACGGAAAAAGGCTGCTTCGTTCCGGCCCAGGGCGACGGGGAAAAGCCCGTGCAATCCAACGATATCGGCACCGACGAGCACGGCCGCCTGTACCTGATCGACCGTTGGGGCAAAGGCATGCACATCGTGGAGTACACCGGCTGATGTGCGACGCCTGCGAGTCCGGCGAATTTGCGCAACAAGCCGGCATCGGCCCCGCCCTGGCGGCGCGGGCGCGCCGGATCGAAACCACGCTGCCCGGCGAACGCGTCCCCGACCAAGCCTGGAATATCATGCTGGGCAAGGAAGGCGGCGCCGTCGCGTGGGCGCACACGCAACGGATGATGACGTGCCTGGAACAGGCATCGCAATCGCTGTGCGCGCGATTGCGATGCGAGTTGGTCGCGGTCTAGCCGTCCCAGACGCTGCTGGGCATCGGCAACTTGGCGAAGGCGTCATCGCCGAGCGGCTGGGCGGCCGTGACCCCGTGCATGCCGAGCAGCATGAACCACTGCCGCACGTGCTGGCCGGAGTGCCAAGTCGTGCGCTCCATCAGTTCGTGCAGCATCTGCGGACCGTAATAGGTCTGCACCATTTCCTTGCCGGATTTGTCCGCCTTGGCGGTCCAGAAGGCGCGCAACCGGGTCAGCACGGTTTCGCCGTAGGCCGAGATCGCCGCGAAGCTTTGCATGTCGTCGGGCGGGAGTTGGCCGATCAGCTCGTACGTCAGTTCGGCGCCGTCCGCGACCTCCAGAAAGGTTTCGACGATGCGGAAGATGTGGTGCCCGAGCACACGGAACGCCCGCGGACGGCCGGGGGCCTGGGTTTCCAGCTCGGTGTCCGGCATCAGCCGCACGTTGCGGATCGCGGCGCTGAGGAACACGTCCATGCGCGCGACCAGTTCCGACGGCGACAACGCCGGGCCGGTGTTTTCGTTCAAGCCGAGGAATTTGACGACGTGGCCGATGTTCTGCGCGAACGTCCAATCATCGCCGCGCGACAGCACGGGGATGGAACGCGCGCCGAGGCGGCGCAACTCAGGCAGGCCTTCCTGGTCTTCCAGGATGTTGACCGAATCGAACACGATCTCACGGACCGAGAGAAACTCTTTGAGTTTCAAACAACTCGTTCAACCAGGCTGCCAGAAGACCTTCAGGTCGATGGCGGGGTTCATGGGGGAGTCCCTTGGTTGTGCGACGATTGGTATGGCTGGTTGGAGCGGGGGTCAAGGGGTGGGTTGCGGGAATTGCTTCCCTTGCGCGATGCGGTTGGCTACAGTTCCGGGCATGGCCGACATCGTCGAAACTCGTCCGCACAGACCTTGGTCGCTCGAAGATGACGCTCGGGTCATTGAGGAGATCCTGCGCGACCTCGGCCCGCTGCCCGAAGGCATGCACCGCGTCGATTATGAGCTTGGCGAGGATTCCGTGGGCGACCCCGCCGTTTGGCTGCTTATTAGCGCCGACGACGATTGGAAACCGTCGGAAAAGAAGATCGAGGACTATTATCGCTTCAGGCGGGACCTGGAGATGCGGGTGCTCATGAGCGGGATCAACCGCTTCCCATTTACCCGGATTGTCTGAGGAACCAGGTTGACCCTGCATCACGATCTGCTTGAGCAGGCCGCCCATCTGGCGACGCGTGAGAGCAGGAAACCGAAGCAGGCCAGTTTGCGACGCGCGGTTTCGGCCGCCTATTACGCGCTGTTCCATCTTCTGATTTCAGACGGAGCGCGGCGCGTGTCGCCCGCCAACCCCGCCGGGCTGCGTGGTCTGGTGCAGCGCACTTATAATCACGGCGATATGCGGGTTGTCTGCAAAGGCTTCATGGATGGCCACCTCGCCGCCGCCCGCGGCAAGCCTCCGGGGACGCCGCCACCCGCAACGCGCCAATTGATCGACCTGCCGCTCGACCCCAGGCTGTTCGCTGTGATCCAGGCCTTTATCAGGATGCAGGAGGCGCGACACGACGCGGATTACAATCTGAGCCGCCAATGGCGGCGCGTCGACGTTCAGGATGACATACAGGCGGTTCGGCAGGCGTTCGCGGATTGGGCGGCAGTTCGGGCCACGCCTGGGGCGACCGTGTTCGTGGTGGCTCTGCTGCTGCAGAAGCAGTGGGGGCGGTAGATGGCCGTGTTGGTGGTTAATGAGACGGACCTTGGCCGCGTGCGGTTCGTGGATGGGGCGTTGCGGGGGGTGGAGTATGGCGAAAGGGGTTAAACGGAGCCGGTTGCGGACGGCGATTGTGGAGATGGCGGACGATCTGCATCGGCTCGGGATGATGGACGATGCTCGGCATAAGACGATCACGTTGCGGGACGTGGGAAAGAACATCGAATCGTATGACGGTCGCTCAATTAAAGGTCATCAGTTGGACGAGGTTCCCCGCCCATCCCTTCGCTATTTTGCTGCCTGAGACTTTTTTGTATTGCCAACCGTTCCGATACTAAATCAGGCTGATACACAGTCTCAAGTATTTTTTCACCAGGAATTATTATTCCGATTCCAGTATTAATTCCGAAGCCGCCAGAGTCTTCTACGACACTGTCATATTCTAAATTTCGAATATCAAAATGCCCATGAATCAGTCCCAGGAGATGATATTGGGTCCACTCAACCGCATCAGGATCAGAATAAAAGCGAGTATCACGGATAATCCCGGCCGCAGATATCATCGGCGGCTGTCCAACTGGAGTGGCACTGGGAGGTTCATCAACAAATATCGGCGAGCCACTGAGTCCAGCAATCGACCGTGCTTCGATCAAATAGGCATCCATAAGACCGAGTCGGGTGTTAATCGGCTCCTCGGGCATCGCCGCTATATTACCGATTCGTATTATGGGTATGTTCCGGTCTTGCCCAAAGTGGTTTTTGAACAAGCCGATTGCAAAAATCTGATCGCCCAGCCCAAACCGTTTTCGTTGCCCACCAACAGTAAAACCATTCTCCGGTAGCGGAATAAAATCGTGGGCCAAGGCATCGGTCGAAAACATCAAAGGAGTGACGGCCACGTCAGTTCTCAGGTCATCTTTCTCAGTCGGATGGTATGACCAGTGCGCCTCTGCCAATGATTCAGTCCTCACCGTACCGTCGTTTAAATTCAGTCGACAAAATATACTATGCCCTGCGGTTAGAAGGGCACTTATGACGTGTTCGGCCGTCACGATATAGGGAAATCTCCACTCATTCCCAGCCTCCTGGGTGAGAATGAGAAATCCCGTTGCGCGGGGCACGAATCCCACTCCTTCCCGGACAGTCCCCAGGAATAAAACGCTTCGACGAGCCTGTGAGGGAACACGCATAAGGTCACACCTTTCAGAGAGGAGCGTCGGTTTGAGTGATTTCCTTGTTTGAGAAATTTTCATTTACGCGCCAAGTGAGTGCATCGTCATGGCCACGCGTTTTGCAATTTGTCACAACCCGTCTAAACGACAGATATCCCGACGGAAACAAGCACTCTCGCAAATCGTTGCACAAAATCGAATATGATGCTCACGTTCCGCCTCAACTCAGTTTGCTTGTTCGATAATCCCGTTGGCGCCAATTTCCTCAGGTAGGGGTACATATCATTGCCCCTACCCCCCAAACAGCGCCTCCACATCCGCCTCCGTCATCCGCAGCGCCCCCCCCTTCTCGGCCTCCAGCACGCTCGCCACCAACCCCCGCTTCTTCGCCTTAAGAACCTCCATCTTCTCCTCAATCGTCCCCAGCGTCACCAGCCGGTGCACAAAAACCTTCTTCTCCTGCCCAATCCGGTGCGCCCGGTCCGTCGCCTGATCCTCCACCGCCGGGTTCCACCACGGGTCGTAGTGAATGACAGTATCGGCCGCCGTCAGGTTCAACCCCACCCCACCCGCCTTCAAACTGATCAGGAACAGCGGCACATCCCCCTTCTGGAACTTCTTAACCGGAGTCCCGCGATCCTTCGTATCCCCCGTCAGCATCACGTACGGGATCGCATCCTCCCGCACCCGCTCCTCGATCAGCGACAGCATTTCCGTAAACTGGGAGAACAGCAGCACCCGCCGCCCTTCCTCGATCATCAGCGTCAGCATCTCCATCAGCCGGTCCAGCTTGGCCGACCCGGCCTTAGCCCGTTCCACCGCTTTCAGCTTGATCAGCCGCGGATCGCAACACGCCTGCCGCAGTTTCAGCAGCGCATCCAGGATGATGATACCCGACCGAGCCATGCCTTTCTCGGCGATGGCGGCTTTGACGCGGGCATGCATGGACAGGCGGATGCCCTCATAGATGGCGCGCTGCGCGTCCTCCATCTCCACCGGCTCATTGATTTCGGTCTTCGGCGGCAGGTCGGTCGCGACCTCGTCCTTCGTGCGGCGCAGCAGAAACGGACGCACCCGAGCCGTCAGTTGCCCCTGGCGTTCCACATCGCCATGCTTCTCGATCGGCGTGCGATATCGCGTCTTGAACCCCCTCTGAGACCCCAGGAACCCCGGCGCCAGGAAGTCGAACAGCGACCACAGCTCCCCCAGATGGTTCTGCAACGGCGTGCCGGACAGGCACAGCCGCTGGTTCGCCTTCAACCGTAGGGCTTGGCGAGTCGTTTCGGCATTCGGGTTTTTGATTGTCTGCGCTTCGTCCAAAATGGCGACATGCCATTCCTGCTCGGTCAGTACCGAGTAATCCCGCGCCAGCAATGGATACGTCGTCAGAACCAGATCGTGCTTGGGAATCTGCTTGAACAGCCGCTTCCGCTCCGGCCCATGCAGCACCAGCAGCTTGAGGCTGGGCGCGAATTTCTCCGTCTCCAACGTCCAGTTCGGCACCAGGCTGGTGGGGCACACGATCAGCGCCGGGTGTTTCAGCCGGCCGGCCGCTTGCTCGATCAGCAGGTGCGCCAGAGTCTGCACGGTTTTGCCGAGGCCCATGTCGTCGGCCAGCACGCCGCCCAAGCCGGCGCCGCCGAGGAACTGTAGCCAGTTCACGCCCTGCTGCTGATACGGCCGCAACACACCCTTAAATCCCTTGGGAATAACCGCCGTCGGGATCGCCCCACCGGATTCCTTCAAGGATTTGCCCAGCGCCCGCAGCGCCTCCCCGCCCTTGACCTGGATGCCGGCACGCTCTTCCAGCGTC
>Ga0214180_1000683_pt1 | contig 11692 bp, 12 predicted proteins | sample TroBogEpilimnion_22_FD_153018 | JGI IMG/M metagenome (GOLD analysis project Ga0214180, IMG submission 153018) | Freshwater microbial communities from Trout Bog Lake, WI - 16OCT2007 epilimnion | ecosystem: Environmental > Aquatic > Freshwater > Lake > Epilimnion/Euphotic zone | place: Trout Bog... | reverse complement strand
CGGAGGCAAGCTGTTCTAGTGGCACAGCGTTATTTGACTGTCGGGTGGGAACGGCTGCACCTCGACGCGCGCGCCTTGGCGACGTTGCTGATGGAGAAAGGCCCGTTTCAGGGGATCGTCGCGGTCAGTCGCGGCGGCCTGATCCCGGCGGCGATCGTGGCACGGGAGTTGGGGATTCGCATGGTCGAGAGCGTGTCCGTGGTGACATACGAGGAGCAGGCGATGGGCGAGCCCGTGGTGATCAAGCCGCCGGCGATTGCTGGCGACGGGTCCGGGTTTCTGGTCATCGACGACCTGACCGACACCGGCACCACCGCGCGTGTCGTGCGGGGGCTGCTGCCGAAGGCACATTTCGCTTGCGTTTACGTGAAGCCGGCGGGGCAGGCTCTGGCGGATACCTATGTGAGTTCGGTGGAGCAGGACACGTGGATCCTGTTTCCCTGGGATACGTTGCCGCAGTTCATTCCGCCGCTGGTGCGGCGCGAGGGGAATTAGGCGGTCAGCAGGCGGATCAACGCATCTGCCGCTTTACTCTGGGGCACCTTCCCACGCTCCCACCGTGCCCAGGTCTTGGGCGCGATGCACAGCATCGTTTCCAGTTGCGCCGGCAGGAATCCGTTTTTCACGCGGGTGTCGCGCAATTCCTCGGGCGTGAGCAGCCCGTCCATCTCGCGGATTGAAGCCGCAACCGCCCGCTCATGCCGTGAGGCTTGCTCGCCGACGTAGCAAATAGTGTCGCACGTTCGACATACCGTTTGGCTATCTTGAATCCTGCCAACCTTGTGGCCGTGACGGAATTCGAAAGGGACGGTCCGCGCGGTCATTGTCGGGTAGCCGCATGCCAAACATGTATCGGACATAGCGTTCGTCCTTATCGTGCGGACGGTTGTTCATGAACGACGGATGTCACGCAGAACGCGCAGCTCAGTTGTTGTTCTGATTACTGTGGGATCTCACCCTCGCAGCATCGACGGGTTCGGGCGTCGCGGTGACGGCGGAAACGGTTACTCTTAGCCGTTCCGAACCCATCAACGGAAATTCGATCGGAGTCATGCGCAACGTTGCGCCCGAACCGAAATCGCGGGCAATCTTTGCACCTGCGCCTGCGATTTCGACATGGACCGACACACCGGGAGGCGGTGTGACTTCGATCGTATAATTGCCCTTGCCCTTCAATTCGGAAGGGACGAATTCCGCGTTTCCGTTCGCATCCGTCATCCTCGCCGCACAGCCGCCACCAGGATTCCTCCCAAGCTTGACGTCGATGCCCTTCAGTGGAGCACCGGCCAACGCCAAACCGGCATTCAGGGCGAAGATTGCGGCCAAAGCAATCGATGCGAAACGAAGGCGCATAGTTCTCTCCCGTATCCATCTAATCGCCGTATCGTCTGTCACGCGACGGATGGGTCGTCAAGCAGTAGGTCGAGGGACCAGTACGATCCACCGGAGGTTTGCAGACGCTGAGGTACCCGTTGGTCCGGTCCACGATAGCGGTCGTCGCTATCGGATTTCAGTCTTTTTGCTCTCATAGGTTGTATATCATAAAATACTTGCACGCAACCGTGAAAATATGGCACCATCACGTCCATGGTTGACCGCTTCGTCCTCGCCGCCACCGTCGATCGCCTGATTTACGGCGACGAGACCCATTTCGACCCCGAAGACGCGCGTACCCTGCTCGACGCTCTCCCGCGCAAAAGGACGCCGTGGATCCAGTTCGGAATCGTCGGGAAGATACGCGGCGGCTCCACCAAGGGCTTCGCCGCCGGCGTCGGCGACGTGAAGATCCCGAACGACAAGGACCGCCAATTCGAATACGACACCACCACCGGCATCCACACCCGCGCCGGCCAATGGAAGCTCCTGCGGCTCGGCAAATGGGGGCAGCAGCTCGTGGAGATCGAGCAGGTGATGGCCGATGTCACCGACGAAGGCCGTGGCGCTTTGGTGTGGTACGCGCCCGACGGCACGCCGGAGCGGATGGACATCCGCTACAACCGCTCGCTGCGGCTGTTCTGGTCGCCCGTGACGGTGATCGTGCCGGGCTGGAAACCCTGGAAAACCCCGGCCTGACCGTCCGGGGCGGCACAACCCCGCGATATTGTGCCGTTGGCGATCCTCGGGTCGAGGCCCGAGGATGACGAAATGGACAGATCGGTTGCCGTAACCCGCCGATCCCTGCGACACTGGCGGTATAAAAAAGGAACCGCCCCATGCCCGTCCGACAAATCGACGCCGCCACCCTCAAAGCCCGGCTGCACGACGGCGCCGAAATCGCGCTGCTGGACGCGCGGGAGGAAGTGCCCTTCGACCTCCGTCACATCCTCATGGCCGCCTGCGTTCCGCTCGGGCGTGTGGAGACGATCGTCGGCGACTCCGTCCCCCGCAAAGCCGCCCGCGTGGTGTGGTGCGACGATGGCGAGGGCCTGGCGCAACGCGCCGCCGAACGCATGGCCGGGTTGGGTTACACCGATGTCTCCGTCCTGACCGGCGGTATCGCGGCCTGGGAAGCGGCCGGCTACCGCATCTACAGCGGTGTCCACGTCCCCAGCAAAGCCTTCGCCGAAGTCGTGGAGCATGAAGCCCACACGCCCTGGATCACCGCCGAAACTCTCAACGATCTGATCGAAACGGGCGCCGACATGGCGCTGTTCGATACAAGGTCCTTCGAGGAATACCATAACAATTCCATCCCCACCGCGATCAGCGTGCCGGGGGCGGAGATCGTGTACCGTTTCGCTGACCTCGTGCCCTCACCGGAGACGCTGGTGGTGGTGAATTGCGGCGGACGCACCCGCAGCATCATCGGGGCGCAGTCGTTGGTCAACGCGGGCGTGCCGAACAAGGTGGTGTCGCTGCAGAACGGCACCCAGGCGTGGCATCTCTCCGGCTTCCAGGTCCTGAAGGGCGCCACTGCTCGGCCGCCCGCCGTTTCCGCCGCTGGCCACGCCGCCGCGCGCGCGCGAGCGGCGGGGGTCGCGCGGCGCTTCGGGGTCGAATCGATTGGGCCGGACACCCTCGCCGCGTGGCGGGCGGAGGCCGACACGCGCGCTTTGTATGTGTTCGACGTCCGCACGCCCGAGGAATACGCGGCTGGCCATCTCCCCGGTGTCAAGAACGTCCCCGGCGGGCAGTTGGTGCAGGAAACCGATCGCCACGCCGCCATTTGGGGCGGCCGGGTCGTGCTGATCGATGACGACGGCGTGCGGGCGATCATGACGGCGCATTGGATGAAGCAGATGGGGTGGGACGCGGCCGCGATAACGGTGGACCCGCTGGCCGGGGAAACCGGTCCTTCGCGCACCCGCGCGCTGGGGGCGGAACGGCTGACCGTTCCCGAAGTCGGCCTGGACGGCTTGGCCGGCAAGACGGTGGTCGATCTGGATTGGAGCCGGTCTTACTTCGACGGCCATATCCCGGGCGCCTGGTTCGCGATCCGGTCCCGCCTGGACACGGACATGGCGAAACTGCCGGCGGGCCAACCGGTCGTGTTCACGTCTTCGGACGGCGTTCTCGCCCGCTATGCCGCGGCCGAACACTCTGGCTCCGCCGCGTTGACCGGCGGCACGCAAGCGTGGGTCGCGGCGGGACGGCCGTTGGAAACGGGCGCGACCCGCATGGCCTCCGCCGCCGAGGACATGCGCCTGCGTGCCCGTGAGATGCCCGGCAGTGTCGAGGACGCGATGCGAGCGTATTTGTCCTGGGAGATCGAGCTGGTGAACCAAATGGCCACCGACGACGACCAGCGCTTCCGGGTGATGGCCGGATAGGCATTCTCGACGGAGCAGTCATGCATGCATGGGGTTTCGGCGCATAACCTGTTGTACTTCTTGAGCGGGTTCCTGGTCGGGCTGCTCGTCGGGCAGACCGGCGTCGGCGGCGGGGCGTTGATGACGCCGCTGCTGGTGCTGCTGTTCGGCATTCATCCGGCGGCGGCGGTGGGAACCGACCTGCTCTATGCCTGCGTCACCAAGACGGTGGGCACCGCCGTGCATGGCAAACTCCGCACGGTGGATTGGCGGATCGTCGGGCGGCTCGCCACCGGCAGCGTGCCGGCCACCGTCCTGACGCTGGCCGGCCTGTCGCGTTTCGGCATGATGTCCGGCGGCGGTTCGGGACAACGGATCGCCACGATCCTGGGTGTTTTGCTGGTCCTTACCGCCGTGTCGCTGATATTCCGCCAACGGGTGCGCAGCCTGTCCATCCGGCTGGCCGACGGCCCCCTGCTGCGCCACACCGCCGCGCTGACCGTCGGAACCGGCGCATTGCTGGGCTTTCTGGTCACCATATCCTCGGTCGGGGCCGGAGCGTTGGGAGTCACCGTGTTGTTGCTGCTGTATCCGCGCCTGCCGACACCGACAATTGTCGGCTCCGACATCGCGCACGCCGTGCCACTGACGCTGGTCGCGGGGCTGGGGCATTGGTGGCTGGGGTCGGTGGACGGGGTGTTGCTGGTGTCGCTGCTGCTGGGTTCCATACCAGGGGTGATCGTCGGCAGTTATTTGTCCGCCCGGTTGCCCGATGTGGTGCTGCGGCTGATGCTGGCGGCGGTGCTGGCGGTGGTGGGCGGACGGCTGATTTTCTGATTGTCGTACCGAGCGAATTCTTGACTGGGGACGCCCCTTTCGTGGTATTGCTTGCTTACCGTTACCGCTCACCCGCGATGCCCGCGACCCAGGAGCCATCCAATGAACAAGACCGCCGCTCTCCCCGCCAAGAAGCCGGAACACAAGCGCCGGTATTTGCCGGATTTGTCTGGCCCGATCCAGCCAGCCCCCAGCGGCATTCGCAATACCACGCCCGAGCAGGTTACCCGAGCGGTGGAGGCGATTTTCAGACTGCGGTTGGCGGCGGCGCAGGCGTAATATCGCGCACGTGACCGGCGATGGACCGGTCGGCCCCTTACCGGCTCGGCGTTTTCATCAACTGCCCTTTCGACGACGCTTACAGACCGATCCGCGACGCGTTGATCTTCGGGGTGTACGCGTGCCATCTCCGGCCGCGTTGCGCTTTGGAGGCGTCCAATTTCGGGCAAACCCGTGTCGACAAGATCGTCAACCTGATCCGCGATTGCCTATGGGGTATCCACGATCTGTCGCAGATCGGCCCCAACGGTTCGCCCCATTTCAACATGCCGCTGGAGCTTGGCCTGTTCCTGGGCGCCCACCGGTTCGGCGGACCCAGCAGCGGGAGAAATCCAGCCTCGTGCTGGTGCGCGATAAGGACTTGTTCCGTCAGGCGTGCAGCAATGTCGATGGCCAGGACGTGATTGCCCATCATGGGGAACCGAACAACGCGATCGTCGCGATCCGGGACTGGCTGCGGGCCGAGATGCCGGACCGCGCCGCGGCGTTGCCCAGCGGACCGGCGATCCTGGAACGGTTCGCGGCGTTTCGGATGGAGCTTCCGGTGTTATGCGCGGAATTCGGCCTCACCCCGGATGGCCTGACCTTCACCGACACTTGCGACGTGGTATCCAAATGGCTGATCATGGACGAAGCCACCCGGCGCTGACCGCAAATCGTCGCAACGCCATCCTTGCACTCCCCCGCCCGTGCCCCTATTGAGGGCCGCCAAGGTTGCGGAAAGGCTCCCCGCCATGGCGCTCGATACTCCCCTCTCTACCCCTGCATTCTCCAACCTGCTCAGCGAGCGGGTGATGGAGGCGTTGGCGTTCGACGATGTGCTGGTCGTGCCCGCGTATTCGCAGGTGCTGCCGTCGTCCACCGACACGCGCACCCGCCTCACGCGGACGATTTCCCTGAATATCCCGGTGATCTCCGCCGCGATGGACACCGTCACCGAAGCCGACATGGCCATCATCATGGCGCAGCTCGGCGGCATGGGCGTGATCCACAAGAATCTGACGCCCGAGGAACAGGCCGCCCAGGTCCGCCGCGTCAAGAAGTTCGAATCGGGTATGGTGGTCAATCCGCTGACCATCCACCCCGATCAGACGCTGGCCGACGTGAAGGCGCTGATGGCGACGCACCGTATCTCCGGCATTCCGGTGGTCGAACGCGACACCAACCGCCTGGTCGGCATCATCACCCACCGCGACGTCCGCTTCGCCACCGACCCGTCGCTGCGGGTTTACGAGCTGATGACGCGGGAAAATCTGGTCACCGTCACCGCCGACGTGCATCCAGACGACGCCCGCCAACTGCTGCACAAGCACCGGATCGAGAAGCTGATCGTCGTCGACGAAGCCTATCGCTGCGTCGGCCTGATCACCGTCAAGGACATGGACAAGGCGGAAACCCACCCCCTTGCCAACAAGGACGAACTCGGCCGGCTGCGCTGCGCCGCCGCGACCGGCGTGGGCGAAGACGGCATCCTGCGCGCCCGCGCCCTGATCGGCGAAGGCGTGGATGTCATCGTCGTGGATACCGCGCACGGGCACTCCCAAGGCGTGCTGCGGGCGGTGGAGGCGATCAAGAAGGCGTCCAACGCCGTGCAGGTGATCGCCGGCAACGTCGCGACTCCCGAAGGCGCCCAGGCGCTGATCGCGGCCGGCGCGGACGCAGTGAAGATCGGCATCGGCCCCGGCAGCATCTGCACCACCCGCGTGGTGGCCGGCGTCGGTGTGCCGCAGTTCACCGCCGTGCTGGAAACCGCCGCCGCGTGTAAGGAGCACGACGTCCCCGCCATCGCCGACGGCGGCATGCGCACCAGCGGCGACATCGTGAAGGCGATCGCGGCCGGCGCCGATTCGGTGATGATCGGCAGCCTGCTCGCCGGCACCGACGAAGCCCCCGGCGAAGTGTTCCTGTATCAGGGCCGGTCCTACAAATCCTATCGCGGCATGGGCAGCCTCGGCGCCATGGCGCGCGGGTCGGCGGATCGCTACTTCCAACAGGACATCAAGGACCAGTTGAAACTGGTGCCCGAAGGCGTGGAAGGCCGCGTCGGCTACAAAGGCCCCGTTGGCAACGTGGTGCATCAGCTGGTGGGCGGGTTGCGCGCCGGTATGGGCTACACCGGCAGCCAGACCCTGGCCGACCTGCAGCGAAACACCCGCTTCCGCCGCGTCACCGGCGCCGGCCTGCGGGAAAGCCACGTGCACGACGTGTCGATCGATCGCGAGGCGCCGAACTACAGGCAGGATTGATGAAAGCCGTCGTCTTCGACGCCTACGGCACGCTGCTGGATTTCCACGCCGCGATGGCGCGCCACGCCGACCGTCTGGGACCCAACTGGCAGCAGATCAGCGCCGATTGGCGGACGAAGCAGACGGAATACTCCTGGGTTCGCAGCCTCGCCGGTGCGGCCCACCACCGCGATTTCTGGCGGTTGACCGAGGAGTCGTTGCGCTTCGTCGCCGCCCGCCACGGGATCGCCGATGAAGCGCTGCTGGCGGACGTTCTGGCGTCCTACCGGGTGCTGGACGCCTATCCCGACGCCGTCACTGTGCTGTCGGCGCTGCGCGACCGGGGCCTCGGCCGAGCGATTTTGTCCAATGGGGAACCGGGTATGCTCGCCGCCGCCGTCGGATCGGCGGGGTTGGCGGACCTGCTGGACGCCGTTCTCAGCGTCGAAAGCGTCGGGGTGTTCAAGCCCGATCCCCGCGTCTACCGTCTCGCGGAGGCGCATTTCGGCCTGAAGGCGTCGGATATGGGGTTCGTGTCGTCCAACCCCTGGGACGCCTTCGGTGCCGCCGCCCATGGGTTCCGGGTGTTTTGGGTCAACCGCTCCGGCCAGCCGGCGGAATACGATTTGACGGGGAAGGTGACCGAGGTGCGGGATTTGTCGGGGGTATTGCGGGCATGATGACCGCCGGGCGGATCGCCGCCGCCATCGAATTGCTCGACATCGTCGAAACCGCGCGCAAACGGCCGGCCGATGCCGTTGCCAACGACTATTTCCGCATGCGCCGCTTCATCGGCTCCGGCGACCGCCGAGCGGTGTCCGATCGCGTGTGGTCCGTCCTGCGCGCCCGCCGCCGGCTGGAATGGTGGCTGGGTGAGACACCCATCACCGGCCGCATGCTCATCGCCGCGTCCCTGCTGACAGAGGGCTGGGCGCTGTCCGGCGTCGTCCAGACCTACTCCGGCGGCCAATACGCAGCCCCCGCTTTGAACGCCGCCGAGAAAGCCGTGCTGGGGAAGATCGAGGGGCACACGCTCGACCATCCGTCCATGCCCGACGCCATCCGGTTGGAAGTGCCCGACTGGATTCTACCCCATTTTCAGGCCCGGTTCGGCACTGCCACGCCGACGGAAATCGGCGCCCTGAGTACCGAAGCACCGCTCGACCTCCGCGCGAACCTGCTGAAAGCCACCCGCGACGAAGCCCTGGCCGCCTTGGCGGCCGAGGGCTGGGAAGCGCGCGCCACCCCCTACTCGCCCTGGGGCCTGCGCATCGACGGCCGCCGCCCGGTTACCAGCGGCCCGGCGTTCCAAACCGGACTGGTCGAGATCCAGGACGAAGGCAGCCAGCTCATCGCCGTCATGGTCGACGCCCATCCCGGCATGCGAGTCGTGGACTGGTGCGCCGGCGCCGGCGGGAAGACGCTCGCGATGGCCAGCCGCATGCGCAACAAGGGCCAGATCGTCGCGTGCGACGTGTCGAAATCCCGCCTCGAAGGCGCCGCGCCACGCCTGAAACGCGCCGGGGTCAACAACGTCGAACGCCATCTGGTCGAGCCCGGCGACAAATGGCTCAAGCGCCGCGCCGGGACGTTCGATCGGGTGCTGGTGGACGCCCCCTGCACTGGCACCGGCACATGGCGCCGCAACCCCGATGCCCGCCTGCGCCTGACCGAGACCGATCTGAACGAGCTTGTCCCCAAACAGGCGATGATCCTGGACACCGCGCAAACGCTGGTGCGCAAAGGCGGGCGGCTGATCTACGCCACCTGCTCCATGCTGGTCGAAGAAAACGAAGCCCAGATCGCCGCGTTTCTGACCCGTCATCCCGATTTCGCCGTCGTCCCGTTGGCCCGCGCCTGGCCGTTGGAGCAACCCGCTCCCTGCCCCGGCGACTACTTGTCGCTGACGCCCGCCCGCCACGGCACCGACGGGTTCTTCGCCGCTGTCTTGGAGCGCGCTCCGTGATTCAAATCCGTCCGGCTCGGCCGCCGGACGCCGTCGCGATCGCGGCGGTCCATGTGGCGGTCTGGCGTTCGGCCTATGCGGATATCCTGCCGGCCGATTACCTCGCGCAGTTGTCCGTCTCCCGCCACGCCGCGCACTACGTCGGCGCCATTCGCGCCACCGGCGGCGTCATGGTCGCGACCGCAAGCGGGGAGGATGCGCCCCCCGGTAGCGGCCCGCGCATCGTCGGCTTTGCCACCGTCGGCCGTGGCCGCCGCTTCGCGAACCCGCTGGCGGATGGCGAAATCGAGACGCTGTACGTGCTGGAGGACTGGCGCGAACAGGGCATCGGCCGCGCTCTGGTCCGCGCCGCCGGCGCGCATCTGAGAGACATAGGCTGCCAGTCGGCCTTCCTCTGGGTGCTGCGGGAAAACCCGAGCCGCTGGTTCTATCAGCGTCTGGGAGGCAAGGTGGCGATGGACGCGGAAATCCGGGTCGGCGGCAAAACAGTCATGCAGACAGCCTATGTCTGGGACCCCATCGACCGCCTGCTGGCGGAATCCGAAAGCCAAAGCGGCGAGGGCGAACCCTAACGCGGCGGTCGCCGTTCGGCCTATCGCAATGCGCCCGCGCGATCGTATCCCACGCGATTATGCCTTCGCCGCACCCCTACCGCAGGTTCGCGGGGGCGCTCGCCGGCCACAACGCCGCGTGCCACCGAAGGCCGATCCAGACCGTCGCGAGAATGCCGAAGAGGCAATAGCTGGAGGCCATCGCGACGAAGCCGATACGCTCGATCAACCACCCGGCGCCGAGCAGGCCAATGGGCAGGCCGTAGATGGCGAGCATGCGGACACCCATGACGCGCCCCCGGAACCGTTGGCCGGCGCTGTGCAGCAGCATGACGGCCATCGGCACCATCGACAGGCTCTGCGCGAACCCAACGGCGACCAGAGTAGCGCGGCCGAGAATCGGGTTCGGCATCCACACGAACGCGAATACCAGGGCGTACCAGATCAGGGCGAAAATCATCATCATCCGCGCGGGCTGCAACCGCCTGCCGGTCATGCTGACAACGAGCGACCCAACCAAAGCGCCGCCCGCGTAGCTGGCGACCAGCGTGCCCAACCCGCCCTGCCCAATGTGGTAGACGTCCCGTGCAACATACGGGAGCAATCCGCTGGTCATGGGGAAGGCCGTCATGTTGACCAGGAAGGCCAGCCACATCGCCGCCAGCGACTGGGGGGAATCGGCGATGAAGCGCATCCCCTCCCGCAGGTCGCGCCAGAGGGACATGCGGGCCAAACGATCGCCGACCGCGCGGGCGGCGCCGACGCGCAGGGTGAGGGTGAAGCCGACGCCATAGAACGCGGACACCACCAAATAGGCCCAGCCCATGCCGACCAACGCGAACAGTCCGGCGCCGGCCAGCGAACCGACGACTCGGGCGGAATCGGATGTCGTGCGCGCCACCCCCATCGCGGCCATCAGCCGGTCGCCGGGCATCGTTTCCGCCACCAAGGCGTTGCGCATCGCGAGGTCGGAGGGGCGAATCAAGCCGGACACGGCCGCGATGCAGAACACAGCGATGGGGCTGACCGCATGAGCCAGCGCCAGAACCGTGAGCAGCACGGCCAGCGCGGTGTAGACGGCCCGCATGGCGCACAGCACGTTGCGGTGCCCGAACCGGTCCCCCGCGAGTCCGAAGGCCGGGGCGATCAGCGTGCCGACATATTGCAGTGCGCCGTAGACCGTCAGCAGCAGCACCGACCCGGTCTCCACCAGGATGTACCAACCGAGGATCAGCAGCTCCATCTCAATCGCCCAGGACGTGAGCAGATCGGCCGGCCACTGGAAGCGGAAACTCCGGACCTCGAACGGCGCGAGCAGAGGGGAACGCAGCCTGGGGCGCGTTGTCGCCGTGGCGCCGGGGGTAAGCTCCATCGAAAGGCGTTTCCTCGTTGTGCCGCGCTTGTTGCTCGGACGAGGCCACAGGTTACAGGCGGGATGCGTTCGGCTCAACCTGTCGTGGGACGCTGCGAGATTTCGGTTGGCGATGTCGGCGAATTTTACACATTGGCAAAATCTCCGAACGGCCTGCCTCTTACAGCGTTGTTTAAAAGGGAATTGCATCTCTGGAATGAATTTTGCAATGACTGCCGCGAACGCGTGCAGCAGGGATCCATTCGCATGAACTTCCACCGTCTAACAGTCGTCGCCGCCGCGCTTCTTGCCGCCACCTCCGCGCAGGCCGCCGTTATCTCCGGCCTGTACAACACGGGTGTAAACAATACCGGCACGCCACTTTCGAATTTCTCGTCGGAACTGCACTACACGCTGGTCTCCGTCCCCAGCGGCACCACCTCTGTGCGGGTCGCGACTTCCGCCAACGCTTTTCCGATCGGCCCATGGATCGGCGACGATGCGGTGTCGGCGTGGATCGGTCCGAACAGCGATTCGCAACTCGACGGTCCAGTCGGTACCTACGATTATCGCGTGACGTTCTCGTTGGCCGGCTACAATGCCGCGACCGCCGCCATTGCCGGACTATGGGCAACCGACGACGCCGGTTCGGGCATCCTGCTGAACGGTGTCAGCACGGGCAACACGGCCGGCGGGTTCTCGTCCTTCAGCGCTTTCAGCATTTCGTCCGGGTT
>Ga0214180_1000679_pt1 | contig 11710 bp, 13 predicted proteins | sample TroBogEpilimnion_22_FD_153018 | JGI IMG/M metagenome (GOLD analysis project Ga0214180, IMG submission 153018) | Freshwater microbial communities from Trout Bog Lake, WI - 16OCT2007 epilimnion | ecosystem: Environmental > Aquatic > Freshwater > Lake > Epilimnion/Euphotic zone | place: Trout Bog... | reverse complement strand
TGCAAGAGCCCTGTACCGATCGTTGCATCGTCTGCTGGGTCAGTGGTGGCACAGGAAAAATCCCCAGAACTTGGTTCCTTATATGGTATTTACGTAGGGGTGTCAATGATGATTATTGGTCCCTATCAAGTTCCGCTTTTTTGATGTTTACAGGGTTGTTTAAGCCATCTTGATAGCCTTGCTTAACAAGGTTAAGTAGCTGGGCATTCTTGGGGTGTTGCGCTGCTGCTATATTTCTTTGGAGTTTCTGAGCGTATTCCGCCCCACTCTGCCCATAGGCATTAGTCCCAGAACCATTCCATGCAACAGCGAACGGCATTTTAAGTCTGTCTGCTATCTGCTGTTTAGCCGTGGCTTTCGTAAGCCATGAGGCTGTATGGCTATGCAGCCCGCTAGCTTTTAGTGTATCGAACATTTCAGCTTGCGATTTACTGTCAGGGTCATAGTATTCCGGCTTTTTGGCCCGTTTACCCCCGATGTTATTGCCTAGGTCTGGGCGTCCTTCCTGTAAGATCATTCCTGCTAATTGTTCCGGCGGTAGCTGCACTACGCCTTGCTGTTTAGTTGCCCCCATACCCCTAGCGATGGCGTATACCTGATCCCCAGATAAGTATGGGTTGCCAAGATTTTCGCCGTTATCCCCACGCATCATCTTGGTCTTGTCCCTAAGCGGAAGGGTTTCTAGCCCTGTTTTTGGATCCGTATCCTTGGGTACTTTTCCTGCTGCATACATAGGAAAGCGTAAGCTTTCTGGGTCTTCGACATAGTTCTTAGGCAACGTATTTACGTCGAATTGCTGCCATATCGGAGGAAGATCTGGGCCTTCGTCAGTAGGTGGAGGTTGAGAGGCAGGGGGCGTCGTTGGGAGCGATGCAATACCTGCGTTAGTTTGGGGGTTACTCTGGAAATATGCTTGTAGTGCTGATAGAGGGTTAGCCATTTAAGACTCCGATTTAATTCTAGCTTGCATCATCTTCTCACGTTCTGCAGGGTCGTTCCAAGCTTCGAGCATTTGCTTCCTTTTGCTTTCAGCTCGTTGGGCTGCTCCACATTCTGGACAGCCCCGGCCTTTACGGAACTGAGCTGAGTATTGTGAGAACGTACCGTGTTCGGGACATACACAACCTTCTATACGCACCAGAGCGCCCGTGTACACCGCCTTTGAGAAATCATACCGATTACGTACTTCCTCGGGGAATTTGGCTAGTACGGTTTGAAACTCTACTGGAATCTGTTCTTTTGCGTTACGCCGCATGTTTTCTTGAGCCCTACGCAACCCATCTGCGGTAAAAGTGCGTGGTCCTTTAGGTACCCCGCGTTGGGTGTCTCCAATCTTTTTGCGGGTCTCTTCGCTAACGGTTTTGCCGTAGCGGTAATGGTTGGTGCCTTTTGGTTGCACTCCAGTCATCTTAGATTTTGCATCAGCCGTATGCTTTTTACCCCGCATTGGGGCACTTGCGTCTGTAGCCCAGTTATAGCAATACGGTTTCCCTGCGTGGGCGTCTAACCATTTTTGCTCTGCGGCTAGGAGATCCCCACTTTCAGGTACCACTTCAACTACTTCGAACTTAAAACAATCTTCCCCATACTTATTCCATGCCGCTTGCATGTGGGGGCTTTGGTGTTTTCCCGCTCGCAGTTTGCGGCGGTGTGTCTGGAATCTGACACGAGCATCTACAGTGCTGCCTACGTAAAACTTGCCATTGGTTAAGTTGCGTATTTTGTATATGACGTTTTTCACAGCTATCTCCGGTATAAACAAACAGAGCGTTACTGTACATGTTTTGTGATTGTGTCACAATTTTTTTGGCAAAAGAAAAGGGAGCCGAAGCTCCCTTTCTCCTAAACCCTTGATTTCTCTAGGTTTTAGTAAGCTCCCGGAGAGCCGAATACCCCGAGGGGGTCCGACCAGCCGAAGCTGTATCGTTCGCGGCTCTTGTACCGTACGTTGCCGGTATCAAAGTCACCGTCCATAGAGTTCTGGAGAGCGATACGTTCGAAGTGCTTCAGACCGTTCGGTACATCAGTGGTCAGGAACCAAGCGTTTACGTCGGTCAGGAAGTGGTTAATCGTATAACCTTCCGGGATCGAACCGTTGTTCTTGATCGCATTGATGTCGTTGTTGTTGGTACCAACGCGGAGCTCGGTTTCGAGCAGGCGGGTAGCAACGAACTGAAGCTGCGGCGGAACGACGAGCTTCTTCGGACGAGCTGCAATCAGCAGGCCACGTTCGTCAGTCCACAGAGAGATCTGAATAACAGCCGCTTCAAGAGAAGTTTCGTTAAGATCCGCCGGGGTAGAAGGCGTGTTGCTGTTGGTAGCACCGTTGACAAGCGGGTGAGCTGAGTTGAACAGAGACACACCATCGCCACCAACGTAGGTGGCATTGAAGCCATTGTTCAGAACAGCTGCGGCCTTAACCTGCTTGGTGTAAGCCATGGCACGAGCCAGAGCCTTCGTATAACGAGCAGACAGAGAGTCGTACAGGTTATCTTCGATTGCTTCTTCCGTGAGGGAGAAGCCGAGGGCGATGGTTTCGTGGTTGTAACGAGCGGTCCATGCTTCCTGTGCATTGTCGTACGAGATCGCCTGACCTTCGTTTTTGACAGGAGCAGCTGAGAAGCCAGACAGCTTGGTTTCTTCTTCGAATGAACGCTCAGAGGTCTCGGTTTCGTAGATCTCTTTATGTTCTTCACCGTATCGAGCGTACTCCAGACCGAACAGAGCGTTCAGACCGGGGAGGAGCTCCTTAAGAAGTTGGGCGCGTGAAATAGCCATTTAAGTAGTCCTCCTATTATACGCCAGCAGAGTTGGTGTAGCTGTGGAACGTGTTGTTCCAAGTAACCACAACTTCGGGGTAACCAATAAAGGTAACCGCAGTACCAGAAGCCAGCGTAACAGCAGAGCTCACGGTGACCGTGGTTCCACTTACGGTGACAACACTGATGAAGTTACCCGCCAGAGAGCCGGTACCGGTCGGTGCAATCAGCTGCATACCGGGCTGAATTGCAGAGTTAGCTGCAGTCAGGGTAACAGTGGTGCTAGAACCAGAAGTAGAAGCTACCGCTGCGACTGATACCGCGGTATCGGGAACCAGCTGAAGTACGCGGAACGGAGCCGCTGCGCCAGCCAGACGAACGTTACCAGAAGTACCAGAAGCTACTGCGCCGCCCGTAACGAGAAGTGCAGAGTCGCCAGTAGTGGTAGAACCCGTGTTACCCGTAAGCGGGTATACGTTGGTACCGACGAAGGTTTCGTTCAGGTAGCCGATGGTGGTGCCAGAGTTAGCCAAAGAGGTTCCCTGAACGCCTACGGCGACCTTAAATACGGTACGCGGGTCGTCAATAACGTACGCAACTGCGTCCTGAGCTACGGTACCGGCAGGCCAGTACTGTGCGCGGATGCGCTGGTTGGTACCCGGATTGGTGTATTCCACACCCTGAAAGATACCGATGGTACCTGCGATCGGGCTAGTGGGGCTAGAGGTGCAGTTATACGCGCCGGCTACCAGAGTACCACCAGACAGCTGCACGGTATCACCGTAGAACAGATTGGTGTTATATCCAGAAGCGATCGGGATCATACGGGTAGAACCCGCATACGGAAGACCACCGACCTCATTAACCGGTTTGAGCCCGTAGGGGGCTGAAACGATAGGATAAGCCATGGAAAACTCCTAAGAGAAGATTAGTTACCTTTGCCAAAGGAAACATCGGACCGACCTTCTTTGAAGATAGGCATACGAGAATCACTCTGGCGCATTAAGTTGTTATCCACCGCCTTAATCTGGTTCTCGGTCTGCTGCTTAACGTAATCGTTACGCTGACCAACAAGCTCCAGAGGGCATTTGCAAAGTAACAACCCACCGATCTCGATATTGTCCTTAAAACGACTATCAGGATCGATTAACAGTGTAAATTGCGGCTGCTCTTCAATCCGTACTGGCTCCCATCCTTCACGCAACTTGCCTGACAAATTACGCGGGTTAGGGACGTTGAGGATCGAGGTAGCAACCCACCGGTAGGCATAGCCCGGCTGTTTAATCGGCTCGGGGAGAAGTTCAGCGGGTGCCCACTGCTTGGGACGTTCAGCTACTACTCTATTATCTGCTTCGCGGTCAATTCTATTTACAGCCATGTCAGGCCTCCAATTTCAAAAGTTCACGGACGTATTGTTCAGGGGTAAGACCCAATTTCTTAGCAATCGAAACTTGCGACTGCGTGAGCCTCACTCTTTTCGGCGCTGTCGACCGAGCTGCTGAAGCTACGACCGTGGCGGGCTTTGCTTTTGGCTTGTCTGCTTTAGGCTCTGCCTTCTCATCCCCATCATTAAACTGATCGGGGAAGTGTTTCCGCATAGTCTTGTCCAACTCTGCGTAATACTCTTCAGACCCAATGTATCTCTCACCATGTTCGTCTCTGAGCTCTTCATGCACCCCGAGAGCGGTTGCGGTCATTACCCGGTTTTGTCCAAACCAAGGGTTTTTGTCCTGCCACTCCATTACCCTATCGTCAGGGCGAGGTACCTGCGGCTGAGCCTGTGGTACATACTGAGTCTGTTGTGGCGGTTGTACACCACCAAAATCGTCCTGTAAAGCCTTTTTTACTTTACCTTTCTTAACCCCTTCCAACTCCAGTTGGAACCGAGTCATTTCTTCCTGAGCTTCTGCCATTGCTTCGGAATCGCCGGCTTCATAAGCATCCTTGAAAGCCTTCTTAGCCGCCTTGAGTTTAATCTTGGCGGTTTCTTTTAAACCTTCCTGATACTCATCAGCCTTACTATTAACCAGCTCTTTAATACGCTGGTTCTCGGCGTATAGACGTTGCGCGGCTTCAAGTGCAGCCTGCTGTTCGCGCTCAGCTGCTTCACGAGCTCGACGCTCGTCATTCCACACCCGCTTCATGCGGATGAGCTTGTCCTTGGCGTCCTTGCTGTACTTGTCGAGGTCATCGACCTCAACTTCCAGCTTCTTTACCTTATCGGGATCAGGCGGGGTTCGACCTCGGTCTTCCTCCGGGGTATCGTCCTCAATCTCGATTTCAAAATCATTACCTTCGAGCTTCTCATCCTGCTCGTCGGGGAACTTAAATTCAGCGTTAGCCATGTCCGCCTCCGTTAAAACTTACGCTTAATACCGCGAGGATCTTGTACAACTGCCTCGACGCTATCGTCGTTGATAATCCTAAATTCCCGGTCGTGGATAACCAGCCGAGTCCCTGCATTCGGACGCACCAGAATGAAATCACCGACATTACACCAAGGCCCCGTAGGGAACCGTGACTCGTCTTTATAGCAATCCGGCCCCATAGCGACGACAAACAATACTGTCGTCAACAACTCATCCGTACGCATCGTTTCGTCCGCTTTCAAGAGTCCACTGTCGAACTCCTTTTCCGCTTCCGGGATCGCGCACAAGATGCGATAACCCTTGGGTTCCGGCAGCTGTCGCGCCTTCTCCTCTGCAGAGTTATTAAGTACCGCCCCCAAGTCCACCGCCTTACTTAAATCAAGCTTAGTCATTGTCCGACTGCTCCAGTTGTCGTTTGAGGTCTTCAATTACAAAACACGCGGCTTGGAGACCCCGAATCTGCCCGCATGTATACCGATACTCGTCGTAAGAAGTAACCCCGCCGGAGGACAGAGCCTCCGACAGGATCTCCATTCTTTCCCTGTATTCCTTAAGAAGATACTCACTAAGGTCCATACCTTACCCCTCACTCCTAGGTTTCTTCGCTTGTTTCTTAGCCTGCAGCTTCGCCTGCTGCATAGCCTGTTCAGCCGCCATCTCCGCCATGTCCTTCTGATGCGTGTGGTCCATCGCCTTGTGCGTCGTATCTCGACGCAGTCCATCCTCGTGTTTGAGGACCTCCAGCGCGTTGTCCTTGTTCTGCTGGAGGTGCTCGTTGTGAATGCTGGTCATGTGTTTGAACGCATCGATCGTAATGTCGGCTTTCTTTTCTTTAAGCTTCTGCTTACGATCCGCTGCATCCTTCACTGCTTCCAGTTCAAGCTGCTTACCTTTCAACACCAGATCACCGGCCTTCAATTGCAAGTTCGCCTGTTCAGCCTGCGCTCTACGTGCGGCTTCCTGCTGCCTGAGCTGAATATCCGCTTGATCCTTCTGAGCCTTAGCCTGCTGAGCCTGCGCCTTAATCTGCAGCTCCTGCTGCTGGAGCTGGAACATCGGATCTTGCTGCTGTTGTTGAGCCTGCTGCTGTGCAGCCTGCGCCTGATTCTGCTGGAGAAGCTGTTGTGCAGCCTGAGCGAGAAGAGGAGCCAGACGTGCTTCAACCTGCGGGTCCATGTGGATGTCTTCACCGGACTCGTCCTTCTGCGGCGGGAGGCTAAACCCAAGCTGCTTCTCGATCTCTACCCGGTATGCAAACCCTAGGTGCTCGTTGATATGCGCCATAGCCGCGGCTTGAATCGCCGGAGCCATCGGATTGTTCTGAAGGAGCTGTGCGATCTTGGGGTCCTGCATCGCGCTCATGTGTACCGCTATGTGCGCCTGATGGTCTTGATATGCGAAAGCCTTGACCGGCTTCGACATAAGGACGGCTTGATTCTCCGAAACGGGGTCCATTGGTTTCTGGTCTTCTTCCATCGGGACAAGCTTCTGAGCGTTCTTGATGCCCAGAACGTCGAGCATCTGCCGATAAAGAAGCGGCATGTTAAAGAGCTGAGGCGAGCCTTGGGCGAGCTGAAAGACCGCTTGATATTGGACAATTTTCTGCGCCATGGTGGACGCATTAGGGTCCGACACCGGGATAACATCGACATTAGAATAGTCCGACTTCCTCGCCTTGCGAGAGCCTTCATCCGGATCATAGTTGTAGTCCTCTGGGGCGTACTCCGCGATGATGTGCTTGAGGAGCTTGAGCTCCTGCTTCAACGAGAAGTGGATGCGGGCCTGAATAGCCGACATCGTCTTGAGCGTTCTCTCAAGAATAGCCAGCGTGGTACCCACGGGTGCCTGAGCCGACATATCGGAGAGGTTGAGATCTGCTGTGTTAGCGAACCTTCTGCCCTCCTCCACGATCTTATCCATGAGTCCGGCGAGGACCTGAGACGGCTCCTTATATGGCAGCGGCATGATGTTGTCGCGCATCGTACCGGACGGCACGTCCACGTCCTTAAACTCACCGGGAGCAATCGGAGAGTCATCACCCTTGATACGGAGCCCACGGGTCTTGAACCCACCCGGCAGATTAGACAGGGTGCCAGCGTCCACCAACTGACGGATAATTGAAGTGCCGCTCTTAGCGTATGCACCGATGAGGTGGATCAGACCGAAGTAGTAGAAGCCAAATCCGGGGATGTAGCCGTAATGAACAAAGTGCTGACGCTTCTGGTATGTGTCGTCGTCGGGCTCCCAATTCCTGCGGATAGCCAGTACTTTACTGGTCCCATGCTCGATTGTAACGACGTAAGGCAGTGCGATGCCGGTCTCCTCGTCATCTTCACCTTTATGTTCGAACCCCTTGAGGTCAAGGTCAACGTGGATTTCAAGGACTTTAAACCGGTCATCCGTTGTGGCCCGGAACCCCAACTTCTCAGCGATAGTCTTCTCAACCTCGTCAAGTGTTCCGACGGGGTCCCCTAAGTCAACGTCCAGATAGAACCCATCCACCTGCAGCTTACGCAGCTCGTTCTCTGTCTTACGCATCACGTGCGTAATTCGCGGTGAGGATTGAAGATCCGAGGCTCCGTACGGCACAACAACATCTTCTGCTGGTACGTACATAGCCACCTGCCGGTTGAGGCTAGGATCGAAATACACCTTCTTGAACGCATTACCCGAGAGGCCCAGACCCCAGAGCATGCGCTCGGTCTCAGGCCGGTACTCCGGCATCTCCTCCGTGAGCTGATAGTTCATGTCATCCTGAACCCGCTCTGCGGACTTCTTTTTGTCGGGGGTCTCCTTACCTATAATAAGAGTCTTCACCGGTCCTTGAGCCGGGAAGATAGACATCATGGTCTCGGCTTGGAACTTTACGAGGGCTTCGGCCAGCAGTGGGTGATATACACCACATGCACCTTCCCATGGTTCAGCTCGCTCCTCGATCTTCAATCCAAGAAGTTCTAGCCCGTCTACGTAAGTCTGTATCCAGTCTTTCCTCGACCCAACGTCTGCCTCGTAGTCCCCCACGAGATCACCCGCCAGCTCAACGAGATCTCTCTCGTCCATCTGTTCCGCTAGGTTAGCGTTGAACTCGTCATCCTGTTCAGAGTCAGGATCAATGATGACCTCAAGGTCACCCATACCGATAGTTACGGATTCTGGGTCTTCGATCTCAATCTCGATCGAATCTTCGTTCTGGGACGCTTGGGCAATACCAAGGGGAGCTTGGTACAGTGCTTTATCTATAGCCATGGGGACCTCAAATTAGTAGTAAGCTCGCTTACGGGCTTTAAAGAACCTAATATCCTCTGGCTCGTCGCTAGGTAAGCGAACAAAGCCTCCGTTACGGAATCGCATCAGGGCCATCGTTGTCGTGTCCACGTGGTCGTCGTGAGACATGAAGGGAAAACCTGCAATCTATTCAACCACTTCCTCAGCCCAGCGAGTTTCAGGCACCCATACTAACCCGGAACGAATAATATCTGCTACGGAGTTAAGACGAGCGGTCTTGTCCCCCGACCCCCTATGCGGCGTGTACTCCTGCACCGCCATACCCGTACGTCTCAATTCCTGATAAAGCGCGGTACCCGCTGACTTCTTTTCCACAATAAAGGCATCCGGCTCGTACTGCTGGTACTGCTCCAGCGCAAGGTCCTTAAGTTCTGGGAACTCCACACGCTTCTTAATAGCGTTTAACAGGATGATGTTGTACGCCTCGGTCTCCTCGTTGAGAAAGACACCCCACGTAGTTATGGACGTAAAGTCAGCCCGGTTGTTTGTTTCTGCTGCGGCATCAAGGGCCATGATGACGTACTCACAGGCAGGTGGCCTCTCTGCTTTCCACGCTTGCCACCACTCTCGCTTGACGATCGCAGCTTCTTCACCGGTCGGATTCTGCTGATACTGGGCGTTCCACTGGAACACCGGCATAGATGCCTTAGTGCGCTTAAGCGCTTCAAGATCAAAGAACTCAGGCCAGAGCGGACGCTCGTTAGCTGTGTTCTCATTAAATATGGCGGGGAACTCAACGACTTCGTACTGATCGGACCCTTCGTTCTGGGTCATATCGCGTACCAAACGCCCTGTCATATCGTCTTGGTGCCATCTGGTATGAACCACCGCTATCCTGCCACCGGGCATCAGTCGCGTTCGTGCTCCGTAGGCGAACCACTCGTAAGCTCGCTCAAAGATGTCAAGATTCCCGCTAAGAATGTCCTGCTCGTTATGAGGATCGTCAACAAGCAAGAGGTCAGCACCTCGACCAGCCAAAGCGGAACCAACACCACAAGCGAAAAACTCGCCACCACTATTAGTGTTCCAGCGCCCAGCAGACTTACTATCAGCTGCCAGAGCGACGGTTGGGAATATCTCTTTGTACGCAGGGGAGTCAATGATGTTCCTCACTTTTCTACCGAAGTCTACAGCCAGATCTGATGTGTGCGACACCATCAGGATTTTTTTGTTCGGGTATTTCCCGATGAACCACGCCGGATAATAGATCGAAACTAACTGTGACTTCCCGTGTCGAGGGGGCATGTTAACGCACACCCTATCCTTAGTACCGTCAGCGATACCCATGAGCTCATCCGCCAGCATGCGGTGATGCTTACCTACTTTATAGTCATCCTGCATTTTCTTGCAGAACTCGATCAGATCGTCTCGGCAGGCTTTAGCGGACCGGCGTTTCTCCAATTCGTCGAGGAGCACTCCTACTTCAGCAGCCTCTTCGGGGCTGAGGATGTGCATATTCTGAGCAAGGAAGTCGAGCTCGGCGTCGTCAAGGGTCATAGACCCAATTCCTCTGCTACGTCGATGGCTTCGCCATCAATAATGTGGGCACCTGCAGGGGTGATGTCCTTGGGCTCCCGCATCCTCTCAATTTTCTGCCTGATGGACTCAACAAGGTCATCTGTGGACCTATGAGTGACCGTAACTTCCGATTTTTCGGTGAAAAGGCCTACGTCGGTGATCTTTCCAAGCAGTTCCAAGGCCCTCATTCGAATCCTAGGGTCGGGATTTTCCGCCTCTAAAAGCAGTTTATTGGTTACCAGAAGGCGAATTTGGGTGGCATTTTCCACCACACGCACCGAATACTCCTTAAGTATTCCATTTACCGCATGGTAGGTACCGGTTTTGAAGCTTTCTGTGGCTTTCAGGGCCTGCTTGGCCTTACTTTCTTCGGGATCTATGGCAGCGAGAATAGCCGGGGTGGCTTCTTTTACGTCTTTTTCATCGTAGTCGTCATCCAGTCCGAGTAATTCGGCAGTGCGACAGGCCGCTTCGACCTTCTCTCGAAAGTCGTTAAGTTTGGCACCCTTCTTAGGGAAAGGGATAGCGAGATCAGGTTGGATTTCCAGCATAACGACGCATGTCCGCGTGTTTAGTTAGCACGTATTTGAACAAAATTGAGCAAGTAGTGCAATTTTTATAAAAAATTTTTCACGGGTCGATATTTTTTGGCACCGGGGGGTGTTTCTATATAGCGGTTGCTATGGTTAGCCAAGAAAACCGTAAGTGAATGCACGATTCAGCGCGGGTTGGATTAGGGGGAAATAGAAAAATAGGTGATCGTTCGTTTAGATTAGTAATACCTAGCTGCAGATGGAACCAGATCACCGGTTTGGGGGGTGGGGGTGCGCCAAATGGCCCCCGAAAAATCGTGTTAGTCGGCGGACTAACAGCTTATCCCTTGCGAACGTGCCATGTGACCTGTCAATCTTAAGTCGTGAAAGGGGCTTTTCCCTTTTACTCTTTAACCAATCAATAGACAGGAGTTATACATTATGACTATTAAGCCAATCGTACTTTCTACCAACCTTTCTACCCTCACGACCGACGTTTGTAATGGGGATCGTTACATTCGCAACAAGTGGGAATTTCTTGCCGAGGGTTATATCAGCGAGGGTATCTCAGCCCTCATGCTTACTAAGCCCGAACGGGGAGAGAAGTCTCCCTTTGAGAAGCTCCACAAGTCCGTTGAGTCGGCTATCTTCGAGTCTCTTGATGGTGATGTTAAGGAACTCATCAAGAAAGAGCCTAAGACCTTGTCTAAGGTAGATCAGGGTACCCGTAGGTATTGGATGCAACAGATCGCGTCCTACTTCAACAAGATCCGGACTCACGTCAAGAATAAAGAGGATGCTCTTGATAACCCGGAGGAGTCCAAGTCCCGTAAGACCAAGAGTAAGAAGGACCGTATCCTTGAGGGTATCGCGCAAGTCATCAAGACCGCAAAGGGTTATGACAGCGCCACATTCGATATCAAGGCGTTCTTAAGCAAGATGCAAGAGGCTGAGAACATTGTAAAGGGTAAGTAAGCCCCCTCGACATGAAGCCCCGCCAATGGCGGGGCTTTTTTGTGCCCGTCGATCAGGCACGTATACACCGGCTCTTTCCGGCTTTGTGCTATCAATCCCACTATCAACCCCCGTCGAACCCGCCAAACCCCCGATCAGACCCCTGTAGTCGGCTGACTACCTTGATACCAGTGACTCGTCGTAGCGGGCCATGGAGGGTCGCGGATTGTTGCCAATGTTGCAATGTTGGTTATGTTCGTAATGTGTAGTCGGCTGACTACACCTGATACCA
>Ga0214180_1000675_pt1 | contig 11742 bp, 19 predicted proteins | sample TroBogEpilimnion_22_FD_153018 | JGI IMG/M metagenome (GOLD analysis project Ga0214180, IMG submission 153018) | Freshwater microbial communities from Trout Bog Lake, WI - 16OCT2007 epilimnion | ecosystem: Environmental > Aquatic > Freshwater > Lake > Epilimnion/Euphotic zone | place: Trout Bog... | reverse complement strand
TCAGTAAATGGACTTCGTTCCAGACGGGAAAACTGGTCAAAGTCAGGTGCAAAGACGGCTGGTTTCTGGTCCCGTTGGCTCTTGTGGTCCAAACCAAACTTTACATCTGCTCTTCGAAAGACTGAAAAAATACTCGGGCAAAAAATAGTATATACAAGATAGTAGAAATGAGCATAGAAGGAAAACTTGCAGCAAAGGCTGTCGGGTACGCCGTCCCAGGTGCAGGAGAGCTTCTCATGGCAAAGAATGCAGGACAGGGGGTTGCTCGTCTTGCATCCTATGGCATCGCAGCATGCACTTTCAGTATGTTTGCAGTCTTTGTAGGAACTCTGGCCGGGTGGATACAGCAAAACAGTCTCGGAGACAAGGCTGACCAAAATAAAAAACAAAATTTGTTCAACACTTGGATAGCTTTCTTGGTACTTTTTGCGTGTTGCTTTTTGTTGTGGTTCATCGTACACAGGGGGGCCACATTCAAAATTGGAGGCGTATTATAAAATATTGAGACATAGTAATATGGGTCTCAAAGAAACCATGATCCCAATCGCATTCGGTGTTATTGCTGTACTCGGTATAGCAATTTCATCAGCCCTCATCAATACTTTCCTGAAGCTTCCATCGGCTCAACAGGACGCAAATGCCCGAAACAATTTTAACTTTGCAATCTTTTTACTTGTTGCATCGATACTTGGCTTGGGTGTTTCAGGGTATTTTGCATTCAAGGCTTTCAAGGCACCATCGGCTGAAGCGATGGCTGCAGCTACGGCGGCGGCAAGTGGTTTTCCAAATATCAAGGCAGTCGAGGCGGTTGTTCCATCAACTGAACAAATTACTGACCCAACAGCTCTTCCAACACCAAACGCCGTACGTAAAGCACAGCAAAACATGAATGTTGCTATAAACGGCCTCATAGAACAACTCGGACAAACAAAAGCAACTAAAAATCAGCAACTTCAGGCAAAACTCGCAGCTTTAATTCAGGCTGCTCAGGCTGCCGCAGCTTCTCAGGCTGCAGCTGTTTAAAGAGACCCTGGGGGTTTGATAGGTGTAGGTATCTGTACGGGAATGGGAGTGGGTGTAGGGGGTGCACCTGCGATGCGCTGCTGAAGACCGGTCGTAGTACGATTAATCCGTGCATTCAAACCAGCCTTGGCTGAAGTTGCAAATTGTGTTCCAACCTTTTTAGCATAGTTTGGTGTGAAACCAAAAGAACCTGCGACTTTTTTCACTGAGTTTGGTGTAATACCAAAAGAACTCGCCGTCTTTTTCAAAGATGCTAGATTAAACCCAGTTTTCTTTTGGCCAAACATTTATTATTACTCAACACTTTTTTGAACGTATCTTTTTGGGCACGTTGCATGACTTGGACTTGCGCCCATACACTGACTTTCCATCGACTCGTACTATATAACTCCCTTTCAGAGTTACATAGAACGGACGACCTTTTGTGTTTTTGTAAGGGGTAATTATCCAAGGAACTTGTCCAATTTGACGCATGAGTGCTTGACGTCTAGTAAGGCCTTTTGACTGTTTCATGAGGGCGTTCCTCCTCGAAACTTTTTTAGGTGACACTTGTTTCAAAAGCAAATTGCGACGGGTGCTCATACTACTTAGAAATAAAAATGTTTAGACAGAGTACCACTTGATGGTCTCGCTCGGGCGGGTACCCCTACCCCCCTTGTCCTCAACAGATTCTTTTTATGTCCTTCATCTCCCAGTACTCAAGCAAGTGTACAAAGAGTGGACCGAGGCTCTTCCCCATGTAAAACCATACTATGCAATCAAATGTAACTCGACTCCAGAGATTGTGCGAGAACTCGCCAATCTTGGGTCGAACTTTGATTGCGCAAGTCCGGCCGAGATACAACAGGTCTTGGACTTGGGGGTTGAGCCAGAGCGAATTCTTTATGCAAATCCGTGCAAACGTATGGAAGATATTCGTTTTGCAAGAAAAAATAACGTAATGCGGACCACGTTTGATAGCGTGTGCGAGCTCAAAAAGATTGCGGCAGAGTTTCCTCGAATGAAACTCCTTTTGAGAATTCGGGCAGATGATCCATCTGCTCGGTGCAACCTCGGTGTCAAGTACGGTGCCGAGGAGCACGAATGGGACACCCTTTTGTTCACGGCGAGGATGCTTGGACTTGATGTTATTGGAGTTTCCTTTCACGTCGGTTCATTTGCATCGAGTTCAACTGTCTTTTATGACGCTATGGAAAAGGCTGAAAAGGCACTCAACTTGGTTCGGGAACACGGGTACTCCCCGCACATTATAGATATAGGGGGTGGTTTTAGTCATACTCACGGTTTGCCAAAGACTATCAGTGCTCCACCAGGCGTCACCTTGGTTGCCGAACCCGGCAGGTTTTTCGTTGAGCGTGTGATGGAGTTGCACACACCTGTGATTGGAACAAAAGGTTCGGGCCTCACAATCAGTGAAAGCCTGTATGGTGCATTCAACTGCATCCTATTTGATCATGCTCAACCCCACATCAAGGAGGTTCATGACGAATTTGGAAACAAAATTGAGGGACAACCTATCAAACGTACAATTTTCGGATGCACATGTGATGGGGGTGACATCATTTACAAGGAGTACGAGGTACCAGAAGGTACAGACTTTGGGTCATGGATTGTCTGGGACAATATGGGTGCATACACGTGTGCGGCAACTACCCGGTTTAATGGTATTGCGTTCAACGATAGACACATAAATATAATTACATAACAGATATGAAATTTCCAGAACCCGTTTTAATAACAGACGCATTTGCAGTAAACAGTGAATTTCAAGTTGAAAAAATTGACGATGTTGTTATTATCGATAATTTGTTCAAAGATTGGGTCAAGGTGAGAAATTGCTTTATATATTCTCCGCCATTTAATTGGAAAATGCCGAAAGGGACACGTAACTTTATAGACTATTACGATTGTCGACACTTTTTTTCACATTACGAGGGGTTTCCATTTGATGAGCCTTTGCGTAAAGTAATTAAACACGTGTATGGAAACGATACAGAGCTCGTTCGAAATGGAATACGTACAAACTGGTTTAAACAAATAAAACCAAAAACATCTGAGTGGGCCCAATTACATTTTGATCACACAAAACCAAATGAAGAGTTTACAATGATTACATTTTTGAATACAGATGAAGAATGCTCCGGTGGAACATCAATATTCAAAGGTCTGAAAGACATTGATGGTCATACAGGTATGGATTATTGGTCAAATTTGAAGTATTATGGAAACCCATTGAACATTGAAATGAAACCCGGAAGAACTATTATATTTCCATCCGAACTTGTACATGCCGCATGGCATCCCATTGATTCGTTTTATGACTTTCCGAGACACAACATGGTGTGTCGGTTTGTTCCTCTATAAAGGTTAAGAGTATCTTGTATGTATGGTAAAACTCGGGTATGTTGATAGTCTTGATTCAAAGGTTCGAAAGGTTTGTGGAGAATACCCCGAACTCAACTCTCGGATAAACTCTTTGTACCAAGACAAAAAGTTCCCAACACGTGCCCAGTTTAACAAGGCGTATGACGATTACTACTTTGGCAAGATTGATACCAAGTTGAATCGTAAAAAACAAGTGGTAATACTTACACCAGAAGACTTGGATCAGTTTAAACTTGAAGTTTCCGAAGGTGAATTCGAGGAGGGAGATTACTCAAAGATGTTTGAAAAAATTGAAAAATTATTCAAGCTTCAGAAAATTGTTTTCTTTTATGATTAATAATGAAGATTGTTATCATTGCGTTCCTGCTTGCCATTCTTGTCATTCTGTGGATGAGAAGAGGGACAATTGTGAAAAAGTGTCCAGCCGGATACTACTATGCTCCATGGGCATCTTCAGGCTCTGCGTGCATACCCATAGGTATTTCTTCGTCGGAGGCGGGTGTGTCTACGGATGCGACCCGTCCAGAGGTTTACTGTACGCTCATGTCACCGGCTTAATTTGTACTTTATAAATATGAAGTTAGTAAACACTAACGAAATTTTCGAAATAAATGAAGAATTTCATGTTGAAATAATTCAACTAAAAGACAACCAAAAAATAACTGTAATAAATAATTTATTTAAAGACTGGAATAAGATTCGTGAATTATTTTTAGAAACACCTGCACCTATTTTTAAAAGCACTGAAAGGTGTGCAAACTTTATAGATTACTACGAGTGTCGACAGGAAATATTTATGTATACTTCTAAATGTACAGATTGTTTAGGTGAAATTATTAAACATGTTTATGGGGATACTATTAAAAAATCAGCAAACGTAGTACGTGGACGTTTTTCATCAAACATGTTTATGCAAGTAACTCCCCGTTTAACAGATTATGGTATTATACACAGAGACGCTAAAATCCCTTCATATTCCGTTATAACTTATTTAAACACTGAAGATGAATGTTCGGGGGGAACTGCATTTTTTGATGAACCTTTACACATTGTTGAACATCATACAACATACTGGGATAAACCGACTACAGAGCCTTTATACCATTTTAAAATGAAGCCAGGTGTTACAATAATATATGATTCACGCATTTATCATGCGCCATGGCATCCAGAAGACTCATTTTACACGTATCCACGTTTGAACGTTTTCACTCGTTTAAACGCTCGCTCACAAGAATCATCGTCTCCATGACGTGTTTTCTTCCCGGTTCATCATGTTTTGTATTTGAAGAATATCTTGAATAAGGCACCTCTGTGTACCTCACCTCGTAGGGTCGAAGTATCTCTTGCCAACCCGCAGGACCAATGATACCTTCATCATTATAGGACACAAGTGTAAACTTTGAAACCTTCACACACCGTGCAATAAGTTGACGCATTGCCCGTGCAGCCCCAACCTTGTTGTTGTAGTCTGATTTAATGCGTTCCTTTGGCAGACCAGTGACTGTATTCACATTCACCGGTCTCTCATTTCTGAGAACCACATTGTGTAAAAAATAAAAAGCCCCATATTCGTGTTCATTGTATGGGGGGTCTAGGTATATCAAATCAAGCGAGTTTTCGGGAAGACGGTCAAGGAGGGTGTTCACTGGCTCATTATAGCAGTGAACGTTCAAACAGTTTTTATTAAAAACTGGTTGTTCAAGAATCATAGGTTCTTTGACTCGGTCCCCACACAACTCAAATGTTCCGACACCATCTCTTTTCGAAAAGGCTTTGAAGTGTCCATAAGTATTCGCCCTTAGAGACATTTGTATAAGGATGGGAACCAGGCACCAGTGTTGAATATCCGGTTCAACATTTTCAGAAATGTACCGTCTCCATGTGTCTATCCTTAGGGCATTTTCATGAGTAAAGTAACACCTCTCACCCTCTTGTACGTTTTCTGTATCAGCCGGAGCATACAGCTCAGTTATGATTCCGGGAATCAATTTTGAATTAAAATTCATAATTGAGAAGTGATTTTTGATTTTTTCTTTTTGTTCCTCGGTAGGTACCTCAAGGAAACACCGTGCTGCCATGTAAGAATACATCTCGAGGTCATTTGCATGAATCTCAGATGCGTGTTTTGTCAGCATACGGGCAACTACCGTAGACCCTGTAAACCCGTCAAGTACCTGAAGTTTCTCCTTTCCAAGTATTTTCTTTACATCGAGGACAACCTTTTCGATATGCTCTAAAAGTTTTCTCTTGTTCCCGAGGTAAGTAAACATAGGTTGAAATACATATTCGTCCTCCATATATTTGTCACAATTTAATTCTTTAAGATTAGTACTAATGAACACAGTTGTTATTATTATCATCTTCATTTTGTTGGCTGTGTGGTTCCTGACCCGTCCCCGTCTCGTGTACGGTGGGGGTCGGCCCAGTGACCAGTTTGTGTCCATGTGCCCTCCAGGCTACATGCCCACGGGAAGTGGCTGTGTTACAACTGATGAGGCGATTGGGAGCATGAAGCCTTGAGTTGGGAAAACTCATCTGAAAGTTCTTGATGCCACGGATACAAGACAAAGGTGGCAAAGACTGCAGAGTAAAAACTTATGAACAAACCAATAACTGGTACCCATCGTAAGAGTTCATGCACCTTGTTGGGCTCTTGGGCCTCAGGGTCCATATATTATCATTACATAAAATAAGAATGCCTCGTCACCCTCGCCACACTCGAGTACGACCTGGTGGGTTGTCTTGGCCCGAACGGTACTTTTCAGGCTTGAGTAAGTCTATGAAACTTCAGCGTGAAAAGGAACTCCTGAAACGAAAAAAAACACCATACTCTAAACTCCGTCTCGGAAAGTCGAATGCAGGTGGTACAAAAAAACGATCAAAATGGACCGAGTTGTTTCACAAGGTGTACCCAGAATTAAAGTTTAATAAAAATGCCATTTTCCGCCGAACGGGTATTCCCAGAAAGAACTTGAACACTGTATACAACAGGGGGCTCAAGGCGTGGAAGACGGGTGGTTCACGTCCAGGGGCAACTGCGGCTCAGTGGGCAATCGCCCGTGTTTACAAGTTTGTACTAGTTTCGAAGAAAAAGGCCCCGAGGGAATGGTACGTGACCCGGTTTGACCCGAATGCAAACCTTCGACGATGAACCACCCAACACCAGTTGCAGCACCTACAAGACTTGCGAGACTTACAATTCCAATTGTTACAGCTTTGTCCATTTACTATTAAAATATTATATTATTTAAATGAGTAACTCGCAGAGTAATATAAGATCTATTGGAGGGACTGTTTATAGAGTACTTGGACCGCCTTCAAATTCAAACTCAAACTCAAATAACAATGTCACGTCTCGAAACCCAAATAATATAACAGTAAGACGTATTCGTAATTTTTTAAATTCTGGTTCACGAAATGTTCAAAGGGCTCGGAGATTTGAGGAAAACTTATTGTCTGTTCACAGTCTCTCGAACAATAATCTCAGAAACCTTTTTGGTAGACTTAATAACATTACTCGGCACAATCAGAGACAGGGTAGGTATACATCAACTCAGCCAAATATTGATCCTCAGGTACTGCGACAGGTTTCACAGCACATTCTTGGAGGTACCCGTAGAAACTTAATGGGAAATTTCAATCAAGCAAACACAAATATGAATAAAATTTACCGAGAGGCTGTGCGGTTGTCAACTTTAAATTTGAACAAATTTGGAAGAAATAACAGAAGTAAAGCTCGTTCATTTATTACAGCAACCATAAATGCACAAAATGGAAACGAAAATTCTTTTCGGTACGCACTTTCACTTTTAAACAATGTGAAGCGTATTGGAGGTGGAAATATACCTTTGAATAAACGCCAAGCAGCTCACAGAGCTGCAACGACTATTCAGAAATATGCAAAGGGAATGGCTGCCCGGAAGAGAGCTGCTGCTCGCCGTTCTCGTGTCGTACGCATGCCAAATGGTACATACGTAATTGGAGTTCCGACGAGACGTTAAGAATCTTCCCTTCTCCCAATAAAGTACTCTTCTAGTTGTTTCTCAAATCTTTTCCCCTTGTCTGAAAGCTGTAAAAGGCCTTGGTCTGTGTATCCAATGTCCTCAAAAGGATCAAACTTGTTCTTTGTCAAAATGTCCCAACGCTCTCTGTATTTTCTGTCTGCAAATGATCCATGCCATTCGTGTACTATAGTTCCATCAAGCCAATCAACTGCAAGTTTCTTTACACGTACTTCATACATTTTAAGTAAAATTTTGTAATTTTCGTGAAGGTTCCCGGGGCAGGTTTGTTGACCGAGGCCTGCGAGTGACATGGCCATGTGGCGGTCGGCCGAGCCTAGTATTGCCCAATCAACAAGTCCATCCATAGTTCGATAAGCTTTTTTAGTACATGCCCATGCAAAGCCTGTGTGCCAAAATCCATACTTGTCATTCGGTGTCCAAGGTGTTTTACTTCCTTTATACATGTAAGCAAAACTCTTGTCAATTTTCAAAACTTCACCCTTTGGTCCCAAGTTGACTGCATTTTGCCACATTTGCAGAACATCACACGACCGAAGTTTCTCCTTTGTTTCACTGACCCAATTTTGATTTAAAAATGTAATGTCGGCATCTATCCACGCAACAAACTTCCAATCCTCTGGGAGTGACTTGATACCAATATTGATAAGGTTTTCCTTAATCCATACCTTGCTCGTTGATGCCACTTTTATGTGCTTGTAGACTGCAAGTCGACCGAGAGGTGCTGGGCCTTTTACCTCGACGACAACCAGTTTCAGGTTACTGTACCGTTTGACAAAGTCAAGAAATAATTTTCTTCGTTTTTGAAAGCCGCAATAGTTGAAGTATGGTAGTATTATATAGAGTGGGTCACTTGAGCCACACTTCATTCTGTAATAAACTGAGGTTTTTCTCCAAATGAAAAACGTATACCAACGGGATTAGGACTACCTTCACTAAAGAGATATCTACCGTTTCTATGTTTCCATACTGTTCGAACCTGAGCCCCTTCTGTATATGACCAGTTTTCCCCGTCAAAGATGAGACCTTCGTGAACTTCAAATTCATACTCTTTAGGTAGTACATTGAAATATATAGCTTTTCGTTTGTCTGGCCAATATCTCCATGATACTTGGGAAAGTGAGAAAGGTACAAAGTTTGTTTTTGGGAGTTTTTTATATATTCCAAGGGCTCTTCGGGTGTCTATATCTGCGTGAAAGGCTATCCGTTCAAGGATTCGTGGGTTCATTACTTGGTGTTTATAGGCACAGGGCTTTTAACTAATGGAGAGGTTTGTACGTCACACGGATGTTCCCGTTATTTGTTAACCCATTCATGGTGTACACGCCTGGAGCCCTCATCTAGTACTTGAGGACATTTTTACTTGGGTGAGAATCTGTTCGATAGTCCATTGGCCGTACGTCGGAAGGAATTTGGCGAGACGATCGGCCGCTTGGCGAGCCTCGGCACTGTACTGACCATCCTGAAGTGTTTCACCGTACACGACACACATGCGGCAGTTAGGGTTACTCTTGGCAAACCCGTTGTTCTTGAGTTCCTCTGCTAGAATGAGAATATCGTCCATTTATTGTTTAAACATTTGGCTCCTCTAAGCCGCAAATATTTCGACACTCTTTTGTAGGGAGACCTTTGAGTGATTCTGCAGAGACTTGAGACCCTTTTTCTAGAAGGGTTTCGTATCCTAAATAATCAGCTGCTAAGAGTACGGGAAAAAGTTGACGTATATCCGTAAATTCTGGGAGTGAATTCGATTCAAAAAACCGAATAACAGTTTCCATTATTTCTGAATCAATATTAGGCAAAGGAATGAAATTATCATCTGTCATATCACAAATAGACTTGAGTACTTCACATTCATCTACGAGACCAGCTGGCAACTCGAAAATTTCACCATCATTTGTACGTACTTTTGTCATTATTTTATAGAGGCGTCTCTGCTTTAGGTGTCTTTTTCTCTTTGGTTATTATTTGGTTCACGAGAGAATGTGGCATTTCATCTGCTTGCTGGGCAACAGCCTCTATATCCTTTTGAATCTCCTCGACAAGTTTGGTGAAGACGGTCGAATTGACTTCGGTCGCAGAACTCTTTATGTAAATGACTGTGTTTTCTATTTTTCGGTGAAGCCTCCCCCAGGACTTTGCCATAAGCTTTGCATTTTCCGCTCGTTCTGAATATGAGCAGTAACGCTGCATAGAGCTTAGAATAGCCGAGAGACCTCCGAGAGCTGTCGTGGCCGTTGTTATTTTCACATTTTGTCCTGAAAATTGATAGGCCGAAACGACACCCGTGGCGCTACTCACGATAAGCAAAGGTATCGATATGTAGTTGTGGCGCCTTTTCATAGTCGCATAGTGGTTCCAGTACCCCACGCGTTTTTCCTGACATTCCTCGTGTCTCTTTTGTAGATGTGTTATAAGCGCATCGGTTATTGATGTATTTGAACTCACTGATTTCTTGAGTTCAGGTACGGAGATCATGATATCAACAACTGGAGCTACGTTCATCTATTTTTAATAGAGGAATTTTTTTTTCAAAACGTATCGAACAAATCATCAAAGTCCAGGTCGTATTCGATAGGGCGTGGGGGGCGAGATTCCCAAAGTTCACGAAAAAGGTCTTTCTCTTCCTTTTTCATTTGCTTTTGAATCTTCCAAATCTTCTTGAGTCTCTGAGTTCTGGTTTTCACATTTTGAACCTTTGGAGGTGAGGGAACGCACAAAAGGACCAGCATCTTTTAACCTAATAAAGGCTCTGTTCCTTATATGAGCATGGAAGGTTGGATTGCAGTTACACGGACGACGACCCTCGGGACGCAACCTCGCAGAGTTACCCTCAATGAAAAGAATTATGTAGTTTGGCGAAATCACAAAAATGATGTAAAAATTATTCCTGATGCGTGCAGACATCGGGGTGCATCTCTCAGTCTCGGCAAAGTCCTCCCTGACGGCTACATCGAGTGTCCTTACCATGGATGGAAATATACTGAAAAGAAACTGTGTCGCCCATGGACAGAGTGTGCCGAACAACTCCAAATTGATTTCGACAAGAAAGATCAAGACGGCCTCCTTTGGATCCGCCCAAAAGGTCTGGAAGGTCCTGACCCGCCCGAGGTGCCACACATGACCGAACCGGGTTTCAACACTATGTGGTTCGAGACAACCATCGAACAGTCTGCTCAGATGATTATAGAAAATGGTATTGACCCATGTCATGCCTCGTGGGTCCACGCCAACCCTATGGGGTTTGGTACAGCTGGTGAAAAGCCTACGAATGTGAAGCACAAGGGTCACACGATCGAGTTTGACTACGTCCCTAACAGTGACGCCCTTTCGACCAAACTGTTCGGTTTGAGTACGACGCACAATTTCCATACCTTTGTTTTGCCTTACACGACGTGGAGTGATGTTGTCGTCCACGGGGACAAGGTCCTGATGACCTATGTGACCCTGTGCCCTCTGAGCGATACACGGACCAAGATGTTTGTGGGGTTCTCCCAGAACTTCGGGGTTCCGTCCGCACTCTTTATCCTCATGGGTAAAGCCATCGTCGAACAGGACCGGGTCGTTCTGGAAAATCTGGACTCGAGCTTTCGATTCAAGGGTATGAACGGAGAGCACGACGAGCTTGTTATTGCGTATCGTGAGGCGCTTTATAACTTGATTTTCAAGTAAGTTAATTGGTTGTTTTGTTTTTCTTTATAAAATTTATGAAACATATAATCGAACGCATAGCTCGTTTTTGTGATACAGAAGAGCGTAGAGCACTTGGGTTTGATTACGAGACGTGTATCAAACTCAAGTTCCCCCCGAATAAGGTAAGGAAGGTCACATGTGACCTCCCCCCATATAGAATTGGAAAAAGTGAAGTCCTCTCACACGATAATACTCGGTGGCTTGTATCAAAGGGTGCAGGACGAAGTGAGGGACTTCACGTACAAAGGACATATGACGAGGACGCATATTCAATAGACGATATTCGTTATACGCATCACTACAACTATGATACAGGAGAGGTACGTATATATCATGACGATACCAGGTCTTTTGAGGAATACATTTCAACTGCTCACAGAGGTGATTAAATTATTGTAGTTTAGTAGGATGCACGGTCTCACTACATTTAATTTTGGATCTGCATCGGAGATTATGAAAGCTCTTGGACCCACAAAGAGCAGGCATCCAAAAGAAGTTTACCAGGAAAGAAACCGTTTGAGCCGCCAAGCAAACGCAAAAAGACAGGCGAATGCAGCAAGAAAAAGAGCTCTTCAAGCTGCTCAAAGAAATGCAGCGGCTGCCCGTCAAGCAGAAC